>Ga0209720_1001496_pt1 | contig 19642 bp, 14 predicted proteins | sample AD_JPNMR3_MetaG_FD_184426 | JGI IMG/M metagenome (GOLD analysis project Ga0209720, IMG submission 184426) | Active sludge microbial communities of municipal wastewater-treating anaerobic digesters from Japan - AD_JPNMR3_MetaG (SPAdes) (version 2) | ecosystem: Engineered > Bioreactor > Anaerobic...
GAGAAAACAAATATAGTTTTCTGATACTTTGTATACTTTCTTGAATATCTTAGAAGTTCACGCACATCTTCGTCGATCTTGAAAAGCCTCACAATATCCCCTCCCAAATTCGTTCTTTAAGCATATTTTTCACAGCTTCAACCTTCATCTCATACCAAACCATATCAAATGCAAATACATCAAAAATAGCCATTCAAAATCAACTGCATCACTCTCCGATGAACATACAAGAGATTTATTTGCTACTCTACTTGAAAAATTAATCAGCCTACTATTTCTCGTTCAGTTTGATTACATACACATCCCCGTATTGTGTCGTGTCCAACAAGTAATCTCCTATCACCATCGGTGTTCCACTAACTCGGTAATCCGAATCGGGCGGTGCGTATATCCATAGCTTTTTACCATCTTCTGCCGAAAAGCAACCTATATTCGGCCCCCATCCATGTACATATATCCTCCCCTTGTCCAAGTACAAATCATGTAAAGTACACAAGACTCCAGTCCCGTCTTTCTGCCATGCTACACTTCCATCTTTTGTGTTGAGTGGTCAAACCACCTGATTTTGGAGAATAATTAAGAGAGTCTCATTTTTTCACAACCACAACCATTTGAAGAACGTACTTGGAGAGATTGAATATTCCTCACAAATCTGTGCTTGAGACTTATCACCGTTGAGATACTCTTTGACAACATTGAGTTTGAATTCAAGATCATACACTTTTCTGTTGTACATACGTCTCACCCCTCTAAGATGAATTTTATCACTCTCTTACTTTTCATCCAAATGCTTCATGGGGTGAATATGATGCTTCATGGGGTGAATATGCACAGAGTTTGAATTTCCTGAACATCCGTACTATATGGCGAAGAGAGATATATCAAAGCTATTTGTGAAAGACCTGAGCCGAGGAGACATTGAAGGATTTGTGAGGTTATATGGAGAAATGGGTAAGAGGGAAAGGAAGATGGTTGAAACGTTTGTGGTTAACTACGGGAGGTACGTTCACTTCAAGAAGTTACCAGAGAGTGCGAGGCCACGAGTGCCGGAAAGACTGAGGGAGATAGTGGAAGGAAGGTTAAAGTTAAAGCCAAGGCCAGCGGGGATAGGGTATTATGCCCTTGAAGATGAAGAGAGGAAAGCATTTGGAAAGGCCTTGCTCAGCTTATAACGTTTTCAAACAGCATAATACCCTATCCTAAGGCTGGCATGTTTACGCCATTCAGCATGTTCTCTGTAGTGTTTTTAATTTTTGTTTTTCAATCACTGACTTCCTGTTTCAGGTTTTTCTTGGTTGCTTTTGTTTCTCACGTCTTGCAAAAAGAATGACGCAATCAAAGCCACTGGAAAGAGGAGAAAGCTAAAGATGTACCATTTTGCAAAGTTCTTACCGCTTTCGTATGCTCTAACTGCCGGGTAAGTTGAGAAAAGTCCAATGAGCATGATAATAAGTGTTCCAAATAGACCAATTGCAGTGCGATAGTTTGTACCTATGATCATCTTGTATTGCCTCCCTTCAGTATCTGTACCTCAGAGCAACTCATAGCAGTTCACCATATCTTCGTCTGTACATCGTTTTCATGAATGTTGCAAGTAACATGTAAAGTAAGATTGCAAAAACGAGCCATATGTAATACATCGATGGTATCGAAGACATCTTCAAAAGTTTTCCAAACGGTGTGTATGGAATAACCGTGCCAGCCACAATGGCCATCGATGTGACGAGTAGCAGAGGCCATGCTGGACGGCTTTGGATGAACGGAATTTTTGCCGTGCGCAATGTGTGTATGATAAGTACTTGAGTCCATAAACTTTCTATGAACCATCCGCTGTTGAATAGAGCTGAAAATATGGCTACATTTGAGCCAGGTGCACCAAACGCACCACCTGCGATGATCGGGCAGATAACGAAAAATAATGCGATGTATGTAGCGATATCAAAGACCGAGCTTGTAGGGCCTATCCAGATCATGAATTTAACGATCGATGACGCGTCCCATTTTCGTGGTACTTTCAAATACTCTTCATCCATATCGTCCCATGGAATGGCAACACAGGATATGTCGTATATCAAATTGAGAAATAGTATCTGAATTGGATGCATCGGTAAAAATGGCAAAAAGGCACTTGCAGTAACGACAGAGAACATGTTACCAAAATTCGAGCTCGTTGTTATTTTTATATATTTCATGATGTTACCAAAGGTTTTACGACCTTCTACAACTCCTTGTTCCAGCACCGTTAGGTCTTTTTCAAGAAGTATAATATCTGCAGACTCTTTTGCCACATCTACCGCCGTATCGACAGATATCGCCACATCTGCTTCGTGCATCGCAGCTGCATCGTTTATACCATCGCCCATGTAACCCACAACATGACCATTATTTCTTAGTGCACGAACAACCCTTGCCTTCTGCTGTGGACTGAGCTTGGCAAATAAGCTGACTTTCTCAACTGCAACTGAGAGCTGATCGTCATTCATCTCGTCGATCTGATATCCCAATAGCATGTTATCTACTTCTATCCCAACTTGATTGCACACAAAACTTGCAACAGAATCTGTATCTCCAGTCAATACCTTTACGGATACGCCGTATTCTTTGAGAGCCTTAATCGCTGCTGCCGCACTCTCCTTCGGTGGGTCTAAGAACGCAAGGTAACCGATCAGTACCATGTCTGACTCATCTTTGACTGAAAAAACAGTCTCAGCAGGAGGATTGTTCTTCTGAGCAACGGCCAATACCCGCATACCTTGGCTACTAAGCTTGTTCACTATTTCAAGTATTTCTTTCCGTATGTCATCATCTAGTTCAACTACTGCACCGTTGTACTCAGCATGACTACATATAGAGAGCATTTCTTCAATTGCACCTTTCGTAATAAGTTGAGTCTTCCCATCTTGATCACGTATGACAACGCTCATTCTGCGCCTATTGAAGTCGAATGGTATCTCGTCAACTTTTACATATTTTTCTTCTAAGGAAAGATAAGGTTCGCTCTTCGCATGATTTAATATAGCAAGATCTAACAAATTCTTTAGCCCAGTTTGGTAATAACTGTTCAAAAACGCATGACGCAGTACCCTCTCATCCTCGTTGCCATGTATATCCAAGTAGTGCTCCAGAACAATTTTGTTCTGCGTAATCGTACCTGTTTTATCAGTACAAAGTACATCCATCGCACCAAAATTTTGTATCGCATTTAAACGCTTGACAATGGTCTTCTTTTTCGCCATCGTCACTGCACCCTTAGCAAGGTTGGTAGTCACGATCATCGGCAGCATCTCTGGTGTCAAACCAACTGCAACAGACAATGCAAAAAGGAACGCTTGAAACCAATTCCCCTTTGTAAAACCGTTGATGAAGAAGACGATCGGTACCATGAGCATCATGAACCTTATCAAGACCCAGCTCACGGAGTTCACACCTTTCTCGAAACTCGTCATAACCTTGGGTTCCGAGATACCTTTCGTCATCGAGCCAAAACAAGTGTAATCGCCAGTTGCAATAACTATGCAAGTAGCAGAACCACTTACAACATCACTCCCCATGAACACAAGATTTGGCAATGCTAATACATCCTTGCTTTGTTGCGTAATGGGCGAACTAATCTTTTCAACAGGTTCGCTCTCACCAGTTAGAGAAGATTGGTTTATGAACAAGTCTTTACAAGTGATGATGCGAGCATCTGCAGGAATCATATCGCCTGCTGCAAGAAAGATGATATCGCCAGGAACAACTTCCCAGGTGGATATTTCTTTTTTCCCATCCTTACCACGCGCAACGGTGACAGTTGTATTGACCATCGTCTTGAGCTTCTCTACAGCATTATTCGAGCGAGTCTCTTGAATGAAACGAAGCATGCCACTTGTGAGGACCATTGTTAGGATAATGATCACGGTTGATGGGTCTTTCTCACCTGGAGCTTGCATTGCAACATCCGTGATGAATGAAATTGCTACAAGGAAGAAGAGTATGAGTGTAAATGGGTCTAAGAAAGAGCCGATCAGTCTCTTGTAGAGCGGTTTGGGTTTTTCGCGGGAAATTTCGTTCCGTCCATATTTGTCTCTGAGCTCCTCGGCCGTTTCCTCGTCGTATCCATCTAACGTTGTGTTGAACTCTCTTAACAGTTCGTCGGTCTCAATCTGACTTGCACGGATCAATTTGTCCGCTACCGGCGAGACAGAACTGGAAACGTTTTGAACGTTCTTCTTTTTCATGACCTTGACCTCCCAGCTTCAACTTCTTAGTATCTTAAAAAGTTCGTTCTTAAGTCAAAAGTGCAAAATCGAAGGGAGCAAGGCATGAAACCGAGGCCCAGCGTTCATCGATCTTTCATCGATGCATTACTCGAGTCAGTGAGAAAGTGGAAGACAAAAAACATGCGACACGTTCTGTGCAACTATTTGGGAAGGTTGCACACTCTTTCTCACTGGCAAATCGCCGGTCCGGTTTCATGCTGTCGCTACTTTCATCTTCCATCTTTCTCACCTCTCTTTTTCCAGGATGGCAAAACATGTCAATATTGAAAACAAATTATTTTAAGACTCAAATTTCAGAAAAACTAACACCTATTTGTAGAAAAGCAACCTAAGATAATGTATAACTATTCTATCACGGCTAAACACCAGTTTCTCCTCTATATTTTTTCACATCAAATGTCATTTGTCAAACCCAATTCTTACAATTAATCTATAAGTAACACTCTTTCAAAATGGCACTGATAAGGTTCATAGAATAAGTCGAAGATTCACGAAATTCAAATCCTCACAGGTTCATCATCAGATAAGCTCTTCCATTCTTCTTTGAATATGGACATGATTAATTCGTCATGGTATTGTCCTTCACGATAGATGTTTTCTTTCAGCACACCTTCTACCTTAAACCCTACTTTTTCGTACGACCTTATTGCCCTCTTGTTGAATCCATAGGTTGTGAGGCTTATCTTGTGTAGGTTCATCTCGTTGAAGATGAATTTGACGAGCGCTCTCATTGCATCCGTGCCGTATCCGTTGTTGCAGAATTGTTTGCCAAGGAAGATGCCAACCAAGGCATGTGAGTTCTTCGAACCAATTTCTTTGATAGCAAAATCATTTAAGTTTGTCTAACACTCATTCAAAATAAAAAAGGTTGTTGGACTTTGTCCAACAACCCTACAAATGCATACTCAGCTCAATAAATATCGATTTATTCTTCTACCTCTCCTTTTGAATCCAACTTCAAGATGTAGACATCTGCTCCCCCAGAGCCGAAAGACCAAGTCCATCCTGCAACTATGTATCCGCCATCTGTCGTTTGTAGGTTCGAAAATGCTCCATCACTATCTCCTCCACCAAACGTCTTCTGCCATTCTACTTCTCCTTTTGAATTTAACTTCAAGATATAGACATCTGCTCCACCAGAGCCGAAAGATTTAGTCCATCCAGCAACTATGTATCCGCCATCTGTCGTTTGTTGAATCGAATTTGCTTCATCATAGTCTTTCCCACCAAACGTCTTTTGCCACTCAACTTCTCCTTTTGAATTCAACTTTAAAACGTAGGCATCATATTCTCCAGAGCCGAAAGATTCAGTCCATCCAGCAGCTATGTATCCGCCATCCGTCGTTTGTTGGATTGACGTTGCTATATCGAAACCATCTCCACCAAACGTCTTTTGCCATTCAATTTCTCCTTTTGAATTCAGCTTCAAGATGTAGGCATCCTGTTCCCCAAATCCGAAAGAGCCAGTCACACCAGCAACTATGTATCCACCATCTTTCGTTTGTTGAATCGAATTTGCTTGATCAACAACTTGATCACCAAATGTTTTTTGCCAATCAATTTCTCCTTTTGAATTCAACTTCAAGATGTAGACATCTGCCTCTTCAGAGCCGAAAGGTTCAGTCAATCCGGCAACTATGTATCCACCATCTTTCGTTTGTTGGATCGAAAATGCTCCAGCAATGCCTTCTCCACCAAACGTCTTCTGCCATTCTACCTCTCCCTTTGAATTCAACTTTAAGATGTAGACATCTCCACCTTTGTCTCCAGCAACTATGTATCCACCATCTGCCGTTTGTTGAATCGAATTTGCTTCATCATAGTCTTTTGCTCCAAACGTCTTTTGCCATTCAATTTCTCCTTTTGAATTCAGCTTCAAGATGTAGACATCTCCACCTTTGTCTCCAGCAATTATATATCCACCATCCGTCGTTTGTTGGATCGAACTTGCTCCATCATTGTCTTTTCCTCCAAATGTCTTCTGCCATGAAATATCCTTTATCTTATCCATTATCACCGTCACACTTTTTCTTCCAACATTACCTGTTTTGTCCACTGCTTCAACAGTTATCGTATGTGCACCTTCTGATGCTTTGCTACTATCCCAAGTGTATGTGTATGGACCTGACGTGTATTCCTTGATTTTATTGCCATCGATATATAGTGTAACTTTCTCCAACTCAACATCATCTGTCGCCTCTAAATTAATCTCTATCGTTCCTCCGAGTACTGCTCCATCGCTTGGAGAAATAATATTTACATCCGGAGGAGTAGTATCTACCCATCCTTTTGAATCTAATTTCAAGATGTAGACATCATCTCCTCCAAAGTCGGGAGAACTAGTCCATCCAGCAACTATGTATCCACCATCTTTCGTCTGTTGGATCGAATTTGCTCCATCATAGTCTTCCCCACCAAATGTCTTTTGCCATTCTAAATCTCCTTTTGAATCTAATTTCAAGATGTAGACATCATCTCCTCCAAAGTCGGGAGAACTAGTCCATCCAGCAACTATGTATCCACCATCTTTCGTCTGTTGGATCGAATTTGCTCCATCATAGTCTTCCCCACCAAACGTCTTTTGCCATTCTAACTGTCCTTTTGAATTCAACTTCAAGATGTAGACATCATATCCTCCAGAGCCGAAAGAGTAAGTCAATCCAGCAACTATGTATCCACCATCTGTTGTTTGTTGGATCGAATTTGCTGCATCATAAGCGTTTCCACCAAACGTCTTTTGCCATTGAATCTCTCCTTTTGAATTCAACTTCAAGATGTAAACATCCCCACCTTTGTCTCCAGCGACTATGTATCCACCATCTTTCGTCTGTTGGATCGAATCTGCTCCAGCAATGCCTTCTCCACCAAATGTCTTTTGCCATTCTAAATCTCCTTTTGAATTCAACTTCAAGATGTAAACATCCCGCTTTCCTGAGCCGAAATCCCCAGTCGATCCAGTGACTATGTATCCACCATCTTTTGTCTGTTGGATCGAATATGCTTCATCATCATTCCACCCACCAAACGCCTTCTGCCATTCAGCCTCTCCTTTTGAATTCAACTTCAAGATGTAAGCATCTGTTCCTCCAGAGCCGAAAGATTCAGTCCCTCCAGCAACTATGTATCCACCATCTTTTGTCTGTTGGATCGAATATGCTCCATCATCATTCCACCCACCAAACGTCTTCTGCCATGTTTCAACTTCCGTCTTGTTTACAATAAGTTTTGTAGTTATTAACAAAGATATTGTGAAGATAGAAAGTACGATTATCGTGATAGTAGTTGCTTTCTTCATTTATCAATCCCTCCCCCAGCATGACCCAGCAAATACTTTAATTATAACACAGTATGTGAGAAAAAGAGCTAGTCAATACACAATTTGAATATGCGTATTCTTACTTCATTGTGACAGTGTCGCTTTTGTACGACTCAGATTCATCCTATTAAGATTAGGATTAGAATTAAGAAAAAGTGAGACAATTCATCTTGGTGGGATGATTCATATGCACAGCAGAAAAACTTATGAGCCTGAATTCAAACTCAATGTTGTCAAAGAGTATCACGGTGATAAGTCTCAAGCTCAGATTTGTGAGGAATATTCAATCTCTCCAAGTATGTTTTTCAAATGGTTAAAGAAGTACAAAGAGTCAGGATACGATGATTCAGTATTCAATGTTAAGAAAGGAAGGCCAGAGTCAATCATCTCAGATTACTCGAAGATACCGCCATTCATCTTTGAATCAGCAGGTATTCGCAAAGATGATTCGACAAACCAAAATGATACGTTAGCATTGAAGAGGAAGTTGGATTACTACGAGAAGATATTGCTCGAGAAAGAAATACAATTGAGGATAGCATTAGACCAAATAGAGTTATTAAAAAAAACGAACAAAAAAGGGAATCAAGGGAAGTAAAAGCGACGTACGTTGGAGGACTGTTGCCAAGTCTGAAATACAAGAGCTACGGAGTATGCCAGAGATATCTATTGGAATACTTTGTGATAAGTTCGAGCACATTTTACACAACAAGGCGAACATTCTTTTCGAACGGATGGATAAAGAAAAGGCCGAAGAACCATGAAGTAAGCGAGTGAAACAAATACTGGGAAGCAGACATCAAATTCATACCGACAGAAAAAGATGGATACGTATCGATGATAGATATAATAGACGTGAGAGACAGAACAATAGTAGGTACACATTTGGGACAGAAGAGCAAATCGAAGAACTTTATAGAATGCATAGACAGAGCGATAAAATACAGGGAAGCAGATACAAAGGGACTAACGATAAGGACAGACAATGGGCCACAATTCAAATCAAAAGCGACAGAAGCATACATTTCTTCTTTTACCAAGAGATAAGGCCACACGGATCATTAGGATACAAGACACCGAACAAATATGAAGAGTATTCAAGAGGAACAGGATGTGAAAAAGGAGCAATAAACAGAGTTGTGGTTGTGAAAAAATGAGACTCTCTTAATTATTCTCCAAATCAGGGGGTTTAACCGAACCCACGACGAATTTTGTAAATCTCCATGGATTTACCACAAATAGGACACCTGGGGTAGATGAAAGAAAGGAGCTTGGGTTTGATGAAAGAACAGGGAGAGAAGGTCTTGTGACAAGATTTGCAGAAATACTGTTGAGAACCATTGTGAGAATGTCCGTTTTTGTAGAAAGTCAGAGGAACCACAGTGAGGACATTTGATCATTGGGTATCGCCTCCTTGATGGGGTGCCCCTTTTAGGATTCAACAATATTATTGCGCGGTTTCATAGATTTTGGTTAACAATATCGAATTCAATTTCAAAATATCGGATTTAACTTCAAGAAGTAAGCATCATACCCTCCGAAGCCGAAAGATTTAGTCCATCCGGCAACTATGTATCCGCCATCTGTCGTTTGTTTGATCGATTTTGCTATATCATCCTCTTTACCGCCAAACGTCTTCTGCCACTCAACTTCTCCTTTTGAATTCAACTTCAAGATGTAAACATCTTGCGAGTCAGAGTCGAAAGAATAAGTCCATCCAGCAATTATGTATCCTCCATCTGTCGTTTGTTGGACTGACATTGCTATATCTAAAGTATCCTCACCAAACGTCTTTTCCCATTCAACTTCTCCTTTTGGATTTAACTTCAAGATGTAGACATGACGAACATACAATCCAAAGCCGAAAGATTCAGTACATCCAGCAACTATGTATCCACCATCTGCCGTTTGTTGAATCGAGTATGCTTCATCAATATACTTACCACCAAACGTCTTTTGCCATTCAATTTCTCCTTTCGCATTCAACTTCAAGATGTAGACATCTTCTTTTCCAGCACCGAAAGAGTAAGTCGACCCGGCAACTATGTATCCACCATCTGCCGTTTGTTGGATTGACATTGCTATATCGAAACCATCTCCACCAAACGTCTTTTGCCATTCAATTTCTCCTTTTGAATTCAGCTTCAAAATGTAGACGTCATAATACCCTCCAGTTTCGAAAGAGTAAGTTTCTCCTGCAACTATGTATCCACCATCTGTCGTTTGTTGGATCGAATAAGCTTCATCATTATATTTCCCACCAAACGTTTTCTGCCATTCAACTCCTCCATTTGAATTCAACTTCAAGATGTAACCATCTGTTCCTCCAGAGCTGAAAGACTCAGTCCATCCGGCAACTATGTATCCTCCATCTGTTGTTTGTTGGATCGAAGTTGCTTGATCATTGCTTCCTCCATCGAAAATTCTCTGCCATTCAATTTCTCCTTTTGAATTCAACTTCAAAATATAGACATCTTTTCCTCCAGTACCAAGAGATTCTGTTGATCCAGCAACTATGTATCCACCATCTGTCGTTTGTTGGATCGAATTTGCTTCATCATCATTTTTTCCACCAAACGTTTTTTGCCATGTTTGAACTTTCGTCTTGTTTACAATAAGTCTTGTAGTTGTTAACAAAGATATTGTGAAGATAGAAAGTACGATTATCGTGATAAAAGTCGCCTTCTTCATTTTTCCATCCCTCCCCCAGAATGGATCATCAATTACATTGATTATAACAAAATTATTAATAAAAAGAGCCATGTACTAAACAATTCAAATCCTCACAGGTTCATCAGCAGATGTATTCTTCCATTCTTCTTTGAATATGGCCATGATTAATTCATCATGGTATTGTCCTTCACGATATATATTTTCTTTCAGCACACCTTCTACCTTGAACCCTACTTTTTCGTACGACCTGATTGCCCTCTTGTTGAATCCATAGGTTAGAAGGCTTATCTTGTGTAGGTTCATCTCGTTGAATATGAATTTGACGAGCACTCTCATCGCATCAGTGCCGTACCCGTTGTTGCAGAATTGCTTGCCAAGAAAGATGCCAACTAAGGCATGGGAATTCTTCGAACCAATTTCTTTGATAGCAAAATCATTTAAGTTTGTCTATCATTGATTCAAAATAAAGAAAGGGTTGTTGGACTTTCTCCAACAACCCTACAAATGCATACTTAGTTCAATAAACATCGATTTATTCTTCTATCTCTCCTTTTGAATTCAACTTCAAGATGTAGAAATCTTTTCGAGAGTCAAAAGAGTAAGTCCATCCAGCAACTATGTATCCACCATCTGTCGTTTGGTGTATCCATTCTGCTTCATCATTATACTCCCCACCAAACGTCTTCTGCCATTCCATTTCTCCTTTTGAATTCAACTTCAAGATGTAGACATCTCCATCTTTGTATCCAGCAACTATGTATTCTCCATCCGTCGTTTGCTGGATCGAATTTGCTTCATCATCATACTTCCCACCAAACGTCTTTTGCCACTCTATTTCTCCTTTTGAATTCAACTTCAAAATGTAGACATCTTTCCATCCAGAACCAAAAGATTTAGTCCACCCGACAACTATGTATCCACCATCTGTAGTTTGTTGAATCGAATTTGCTTCATCATCGCCTTTCCCACCAAACGTTTTCTGCCATTCCATTTCTCCTTTTGAATTCAACTTCAAGATATAGACATCTGCCTCTCCAGAGCCGAAAGAGGAAGTCCATCCAGCAACTATGTATCCACCATCTGTCGTTTGGTGTATCGAATTTGCTACATCATAGTCTTCTCCACCAAAAGTCTTTTGCCATTCTACCTCTCCTTTTGAATTCAGCTTTAAGATGTAAACATCATATCCTCCAGAGCCAAAGGAACCAGTCCATCCAGCAACTATGTATCCGCCATCTGTAGTCTGTTGGATCGAATTTGCTTCATCATCGCCTTTTCCACCAAACGTCTTTTCCCATCCAATTTCTCCTTTTGAATTAAATTTCAAGATGTAGGCATCTGCTCCACCAGAACCAAAAGATTTAGTCCATCCTGCAACTATGTATCCGCCATCTTTCGTTTGTTGGATCGAATTTGCTTCATCATAATCCTCTCCACCAAACGTCTTTTGCCATTCAACTTCCCCATTTGAATCTAACTTCAAGATGTAGACATCTTCTCCAGAGCCGAAAGATTCAGTCCATCCGGCAACTATGTATCCTCCATCTGTCGTTTGCTGGATCGAACTTGCTCCATCATAACCGTTTCCACCAAACGTTTTCTCCCATGAAATATCCCTTGTCTTATCCATTATCATCGTCACACTTTTTGTTTGAACGTTACCTGACCTGTCCTCTGCTTCAACAATTATCGTATGTGCGCCTTCTGTTGCTTTGCTACTATCCCAACTGTACTTGTATGGACCTGACGTATATTCCTTGATTTTTTTACCATCAATATACAGCGTTACCTTCTCCAACTCAACATTATCTGTCGCATCTATATTGATCTCTATCGTTCCACCAAGTTCTACTCCATCCTTTGGTGAGATAATCTTTACCTCTGGTGGAATGGTATCTACCCATCCTTTTGAATCCAATTTCAAGATGTAGACATCTGCTCCTCCAGAGCCGAAAGAACTAGTCCATCCGACAACTATGTATCCGCCATCCGTCGTTTGTTGGACCGAATTTGCTACATCATCGTCTTTCCCACCAAACGTTTTTTGCCATTCAGCTTCTCCTTTTGAATTCAGCTTCAAGACGTAGGCATCTGCCCCTCCGGAACCGAGAGAGTTAGTCCATCCGGCAACTATGTATCCTCCATCTTTCGTTTGTTGGATCGAATTTGCTTCATCATCGCTGTCTTCTCCACCAAACATCTTTTGCCATTCAACTCCTCCTTTTGAATTCAGCTTCAAGACATAGGCATCTTCGGAGTCAGAAGTGTAAGTCCATCCAGCAACTATGTACCCACCATCTATCGTTTGTTGGACCGAATTTGCTACATCATCGTCTTTCCCACCAAACGTCTTTTGCCATTCTGCTTCTCCTTTTGAATTCAACTTTAAGATGTAGACATCTTCATAATAAACTCCGGAGCCGAAAGATTCAGTCCATCCAGCAACTATGTATCCACCATCTGTCGTTTGCTGCACTGAGTTTGCTCCATCACTGTCCCCTCCACCAAACGTCTTTTGCCATTCTACTTCTCCTTTTGAATTCAACTTCAAGATGTACACATCTTGCCATCCAGAGCCGAAAGAGTAAGTCCCTCCGGCAACTATGTATCCGCCATCTGCCGTTTGTTGGATCGAATTTGCTTCATCATCCTCTTCTCCACCAAACGTCTTTTGCCATTCTACTTCTCCTTTTGAATTCAACTTCAAAATGTAGACATCTTTCCCTCCAGAGCCAATGGAAGCAGTCCATCCAGCAACTATGTATCCACCATCTGCCGTTTGTTGAATGGAATTTGCTTCATCATCGTCCTTCCCACCAAACGTCTTTTGCCATTCAACTTCTCCTTTTGCATTCAACTTTAAGATGTAGACATCTTCTTTTCCAGCACCGAAAGAGTAAGTCGACCCGGCAACTATGTATCCACCATCTGTCGTTTGTTGGATCGATTTTGCTTCATCACTGCCTTCTCCACCAAACGTCTTTTGCCACGTTACGTCTTTTATCCTATCCACTATCGCCGTTGCAATGCTTTTTCTCCCAACGTTGCCTGACAAGTCAATCGCTTCAGCAGTTATAGTATGAGCACCTTCTGTCGCTTTACTACTATCCCAAGTGTACTTGTATGGACCTGATGTGTATTCTTTGACTTTCTTACCATCGATGTACAACGTGACTTTCTCCAAATCATAGTTGTCTTTTGCATCTATATTGATCTCAATCGTCCCACCAAGTTCTACTCCATTGCTCGGTGAGATGATCTTTACCTCTGGTGGAGTGGTATCTATCTCCCCTTTTGAATTCAACTTCAAGATGTAGACATCTTGCCCTTGTCCCGCAGAGCCGAAAGAGGAAGTCCATCCGGTAACTATGTATCCGCCATCCGTTGCTTGTTGAATTGAATTTGCTTCATCATCCTCCTTCCCACCAAATGTCTTCTGCCATTCAACTTCTCCCTTTGAATTCAACTTCAAGATGTAGACATCTTTTTCTCCAGAGCCGAAAGATTTAGTCCATCCGGCAACTATGTATCCACCATCTGTAGTCTGTTGGATCGAATTTGCTTCATCATCATACTCTCCACCAAACATCTTTTGCCACTCTTTTTCTCCTTTTGAATTCAACTTCAAGATGTAGACATCTTTCCATCCAGAACCAAAAGATTTAGTCCATCCGGCAACTATGTATCCGCCATCTGCCGTTTGTTGGATCAAATTTGCTACATCATCGTCATACTTTCCACCAAACGTTTTTTGCCACTGAACTTCTCCTTTTGAATTCAATTTCAAGATGTAGACATCTCCTTCTCCAGAGTCAGAAGATTTAGTCCATCCAGCAACTATGTATCCACCATCCGTCGTTTGTTGGATCGAATTTGCTTCATCACTGTCTCCTCTACCAAATGTTTTTTGCCATTCTAACTGCCCTTTTGAATTCAACTTCAAAATGTAGACATTTTCCAATCCAGAGCCAAAAGATTTAGTCCATCCAGCGATAATGTATCCACCATCTGCTGTGTGTTGAATTGATTCTGCTCCATCGTCATACTTTCCACCAAACGTTTTTTGCCATTCTAATTCTCCATTTGAATTCAGCTTCAAGATGTAAACATCTTGCCCTCCAAAACCGAAAGATTCAGTCCATCCAGCAACTATGTATCCACCATCTGTCGTTTGTTGAATCGAATTTGCTTCATCACTGCCTTCTCCACCAAACGTCTTCTGCCACTGAACTTCTCCTTTTGAATTCAATTTCAAGATGTAGACATCTTCCAATCCAGAGCCGAAAGAACCGGTTTCTCCAGCAACTATGTATCCACCATCTGTCGTTTGTTGGATCGAATTTGCTTCATCATTGTCTTTCCCACCAAACGTCTTCTGCCATGAAATGTCCTTTATCTTATCCATTATCATCGTCACACTTTTTGTTTGAACGTTACCTGATTTGTCCACTGCTTCAACAGTTATTGTATGTGTGCCCTCTGTTGCTTTGTTACTACCCCAACTGTACTTATATGGACCTGATGAATATTCCTTGACTTTCTTACCATCAATATACAGTGTCACCTTCTCCAATTCAACATTATCTGTCGCATCTATATTGATCTCTATTGTTCCACTAAGTTCTACCCAATCGCTTGGTGAGATGATCTTTACCTCTGGTGGAGTGGTATCTACCCATCCTTTTGAATCCAATTTCAAGAGGCAGATATCTCCTCCAGAGCCGAAAGACTTAGTCCATCCAGCAACTATGTATCCACTATCTGTCGTTTGTTGAATCGAATTTGCTCCATCACTGTTTTCTCCGCCAAACGTTTTTTGCCATTCTACCTCTCCATTTGAATTCAACTTCAAGATGTAGATATCTTCTTTTCCAGAGCCGAAAGATCGAGTCCATCCGGCAACTATGTATCCGCCATCTTTCGTTTGTTGGATCGATTTTGCTTCATCATCGCCTTTCCCACCAAACGTCTTTTGCCATTCTAAATCTCCTTTTGAATTTAACTTCAAAACATAGACATCTTCCAATCCAGAGCCGGAAGATTTAGTCCATCCGGCAACTATGTATCCGCCATCTTTCGTTTGTTGGATCGAATTTGCTTCATCATCGTCTTTCCCACCAAAAGTCTTTTGCCATTCAGCCTCTCCTTTTGAATTCAACTTCAAGACGAAGGCATCTTGCTCTCCAGAGCCAAAAGACTTAGTCCATCCGGCAACTATGTATCCGCCATTTGTCGTTTGCTGGATCGAATTTGCTACATCGTCATCTCCTCCACCAAACGTCTTCTCCCATTCAGCTTCTCCTTTTGAATTCAGATTCAAGATGTAGAGATCTTCCCCTCCAGAACCGAAAGAGTTAGTCCATCCAGCAACTGTGTACCCACCATCTGTCGTTTGTTGAATCGAATTTGCTACATCACTGTATTCTCCACCAAACGTCTTCTCCCATTCAGCTTCTCCCTTTGAATTCAACTTCAAGATGTAGAGATCTCCAGATTCGAAATCACCAGTCCGTCCAGCAACTATGTATCCACCATCTGTCGTTTGTCGAACGGATTTTGCTTCATCATCACTGTTCTCTCTAACAAACGTCTTCTGCCACTGAACTTCTCCTTTTGAATTCAGCTTTAAGATGTAGGCATCATGTCCGCCAGAGTCAAAAGAGTAAGTCCATCCAGCAACTATGTATCCACCATCTGTCGTTTGTTGGATCGAATTTGCTCCGTCATCATACTTTTCACCAAACGTCTTTTGCCATGTTTCAACTTTCGTGTTATTTACAACAACTTTTATACTCGCCGAATTTTTATTTCCTGCGCTGTCGGTTGCCTTTGCCGTTAGTACATATGTCCCATCTTTAATTTTCTTTGTGTCCCAACTGTACTCATACGGTTTGCTACTATCTTCTCCTAACTTGCTATCACCTACGTAAAATTCAACTTTTGCTATTCCACTGCTATCACTTGCATCCACTTTGATGGTTACAACTCCCGATACTACAGCATTGTCCTTCGGGTTTGTTATACTCACTGTAGGTGGTGTGGTATCCTTTGCAGCCCCAAACAAAGATATTGTGAAGATAGAAAGTACGATTATCGTGATAAAAGTCGCCTTCTTCATTTTTCCATCCCTCCCCCAGAATGGTTCATAAATTACCTTGATTATAACGCAATTATTAAGAAAAAGAGCCATGTACTAAACAATTCAAATCCTCACAGGTTCATCAGCAGATGTATTCTTCCATTCTTCTTTGAATATGGCCATGATTAATTCATCATGGTATTGTCCTTCACGATATATGTTTTCCTTCAGCACACCTTCTACCTTGAACCCTACTTTTTCGTACGACCTGATTGCTCTCTTGTTGAATCCATATGTTAGGAGGCTTACCTTGTGTAGGTTCATCTCGCTGAAGATGAAGTTGACGAGCGCTCTCATTGCATCCGTGCCGTACCCGTTGTTGCAGAATTGTTTGCCAAGGAAGATACCAACTAAGGCATGTGAGTTCTTCCAATCGACTTCGTTGATACCGCAACCACCGATGTATTCTCCATCAGCCAATCTTTCGATGGCGAACGAATAGCTATTTGTCGAAGATGGATTCAAACTCTCGTACCATTTCGCTTCATCATCTTTTCTCAACGGAAATGGTATGCCTGGAACGAGAAATCTTTTCACTTCTGGATCGTTTACGTATTCCCAAGCCTTGTCGATGTCCTTCCTATCGTACGCCCTCAGTCTGACTAATTTTCCATCGTACATGTGCACTCACCTCAATTTTGAAAGATAGATACAAATATGTGATAATTTCACCGATTGTATCACTGCGAATGGTTTTGTCAAATAAGATCAGCTAATTTCACATTATACGAGCCAAATAGCGCAGAAGATGGTGTATAATAATCAGTGAGAAGGTTAAAAAATGCAATTGTCAAAACGAGGGGGGATAGGATGTACATCGAAAGGGAGAAGAAATACTTGGTAGACGAAAAATTGGCACGTAACCTCATAGAAAAATCAGTTGCGAGAATAGGTGTTGTGCAGTGGTATTTGGACACCTGCTCGTTCGATATCGAGAAGGGAATGACGAATTGTCGAATCAGATATACGATCGATGAAAGTGGAAACGAAGAGTGGGTGAGGGCTTTCAAATCCACACTCATTGAAGATTTCACAAGGCAGGAGGAAGAATCAAAGGTCGAGATATCCGCTGATATGTTTGAAACGTTAACTTTCAAGCCTGTCGTTGCAAAGATAAGGTATTATCTTTTGTACGAACCTGCCGAGGTCGTACTCGATGAGTTCATAGAGCTCGATAAACCTTATCGTGTACCTGTGAAATACCTTGCAGAAATAGAGACGCAAGAGTCATTTGAAGAATATGAGCACAAGTTCGAATTGAGTGCTCCGTTGTCACTGGCGGAATTCAAGAACTATATGAATAAAAACATTGCGGTGGAGAGTAGGTTACCACCGCGGGAGATCATCAATATAGTTAATGCTCGACTAAACGCTCTAAAATCATCCAGGTAGGGGCTGGAAGTATTTATCATTACTTGCTATCGACTGCACTTAATATCTTGAAAATTCTCTTTTCGTTCCTCGAACATATCCTATCACCCACGTGATCGAGATTAGCATACTGAGTAGCAATCTCTCATCAAGATCATGATCCAGTTAACTCATCCATGCAAAAAATGGTGTTACATACATCATCATGAACCAGTAAAATGCTATGATCATCACAAAGAGCCGCACAGTGTTAATCATAAAGTTTGTTGATGGTGGCAAGAATAGGAGAAACGGCAGAATTGCAAATGGCACCACGTTTATTGCAAGAAATCCTCTTCGTTTGCCAAATTTTAATCGACTTCTGTCGGAGAGTGTTGCAACGAGTGGATCTGTTATCGCATCGAAAAATCTTGAAACACCGAGTGCTATGCCAACAAGTGTTATGGCAAGAAAAACGGTGTCTCACTGTATGAACTTCGGAAAGTTGATCCCTTCGAACGGCATGTAGAAATAAACTAGTGCATTCGCAATTGCGAAACTTGTGAGAAACCAACCAAGCTGACCTAAAGCATACATACACTTTTTCTACATCGGCAGCTTTTCAACCATTTAGAAATATCTCCCCATTCTTTTTGCATCTTTTTATTGGTAACGTTACCATACTCGTTTTTTCTAATTTTAGCACAGTAATTTCTTTTAATTCATTTCGATTTTTGGAGAAAATAAGCATGAAAAGTTCATATCCTCAATATGACTTATCATTTCATCTCATTGCTTATGTTTTTGCTACTTGTCATTCTTCAAAGTGTACGAAAGTGTTGTAACGTAACCGAAAAATGGAAAAGCTACTGTAAATGATATAATAGAATTGAGTATTGTTCAGAAAATGTTTTAGTGGAGGTTGTGTAATGCGAGATAGGATTAGAAAGCTACGTGTGTTTTCCATATTTTTTCTAATTTTCGTAACCTCGGTGATTTCCTTTTCCAAGGTTATTACTTTTTCTTTCGTTGGAGATGTGATGTTTCACACGCCTATTCTTTCTTATGCAAAAAATGGAGACAGTTATGACTTCAAGCCTATATTTGCCCATGTGAAAGGCATAATAGAAAAGGCAGATGTAGCATTCTGTAATTTGGAAACAACACTTGGTGGTACACCTTATGCAGGCTATCCACGCTTTTCTTCGCCTGATGAGGTCGTTGATGCACTTATTTATGCAGGGTTCGATGTGGTGAATGTGGCAAACAATCATATGATAGATAAAGGGTGGAAAGGCCTAAAACACACAATTGAAAAGGTCAAGGAGAGTGGTCTTGCATCGGTTGGCGGAAGGCTTTCACCGGATGAAAAGAGATACACGTTGATTAATGTCGATGGTGTGAGTGTTGCTTTTGCAAGTTTTACGTATGCAACGAACGGACTTACTGTGACGAAAGAGTATGCTTACATGTTCGATTATATCGATGAGGGATTGATTGCTCAGACAGTAAAGGAAATGCGTAAAGTTTCAGATATCGTGATCGTACATCTTCATTTCGGCCAAGAACATATGACAAAGCCAAGCGATGTCCAAAGAAAAATCGCAACGCTATGTATAGATAACGGTGCTGATATGGTGATAGGCACACATCCACACGTGCTTCAAAGTGTAGAGTTCGTTGAGAAAGATGGCAAACGGAAGATGATTGCATATTCGCTTGGAAATTTTCTATCGAACATGGATCAAAAAAATACGGATGCAGGTGTTATACTAAACGTAGCGTACGATACGATGAAAGGTGTAGTGGACATAAATCCGGTACCAACTTGGCGTCATAGATACACGAAGGATGGAAGATTGCATTTTAGGGTCATACCGGTGGATGCCTTTTTGAAAAATC
>Ga0209720_1001509_pt1 | contig 19468 bp, 13 predicted proteins | sample AD_JPNMR3_MetaG_FD_184426 | JGI IMG/M metagenome (GOLD analysis project Ga0209720, IMG submission 184426) | Active sludge microbial communities of municipal wastewater-treating anaerobic digesters from Japan - AD_JPNMR3_MetaG (SPAdes) (version 2) | ecosystem: Engineered > Bioreactor > Anaerobic...
TAACGATATTACCCGTGAGAAAAACATGGAGTTCGAAACTCAACGTCAAACGGAACAGCTAAAGAAACAGGAAGAGCAATTGCGCCAGAATGAAGCTGAACTTAATAAAAAACTTCGCGAGGCGAAGGAGGAGGTGCGCAACCAATATAAAGAAATTGAGAAGGTAAAAATTAGGAACGAAAAAACCCTTGAGGGTTTTCTGGATGCTATCATAACCACTGATCATGATGGTATTGTTCAGTTCTTCAACAAGGCAGCCGAAGAGTTGTTTGAAATAAGCAGGGATAAAGTGATTGGACAAAGTGTAAGAATTCTTTTCCCCGATAATGCTTCCGAAAACGATGAGTTCCTTGATGCCTACCTTGACCCCAATAAGGAAAAAATTACAGGACAACGCAAGGAAATAACCATTCTCACTAAAAGCGGCAAAGAACTACCTGTGCTTATGCTTATAACGGAAGCAAAGGTTGGTAGGGAAATCACCTATAATGCATTTATTCAGAATATTTCGGTTGATTTATTCTAAAATTATCAATAACTTCTTTATTTGGTAAGCATCTCTTTAATCCAGGAGATGCTTATTTCTTTTCGATAGGCCTGGAAAGCAAAGGCTACAGAAAAAATGAAAATAAAGGAGTAAACTGCAGTCGCACTATATTGTCCAATTAAAAATGTAGCAAGAGTAAGCATGGCAATTAGGGCTAATGGATAATATATAAGTTTGGTTTTATTTGCTCTAAATTGGTAAAACCCTTTGACTAAAAAGAACATTAGGGAAACCTGCAAAATCTTAGTAATAAAATTTGCTATAACCGCTCCATTTAATCCGTTGAGATTTACCATGAAATATGTTGCAGCAATTTGAAAGGCTGCAGTTACTGCAAATACTTTTGGGAGAATGGTGGTCTTCTGAAAGTAGTAAACCGGAGCCACAAGTACGTAATACCAGGTTCTTACTACCATACCAGCAAATAGCAGTGGTAATAACGGAATCGATTGGTATAAATCGCTGTTGTTCACTACCACAGGAACAAGGTACGGGATTAGAATTAGATATAGAGGTATTAAGGTTAGATTGATGAGTGTGAAAAGGTGAAAATACTTGTTAATCTCAATGCTACCAGAGGATTCGTTATTTTTATTCTTCCAAAGCTCAAATACTTTTGGCAAAATAGCGGCCGAAAGGCCATTCTGAAGGAATTCAATTGCTAAGGTTATTTTAATAGCGAAATCGAAAACAGCTACTGACGACTGGTTTAGCAAACCCAGAATAATATACCGGTCAATGTTTGAGATAAACCAGTACAGGATATTATGGAAGTATAAAGGTGCACTATACCTGACAAGGTGTTTAAATACGTTGCGGTCCCAGCTTAAGTTCCCATGTTTTACAAAGAAAACTGAAGCCCAAATAAAAGTGGCAAATGCACCAGTAAATCGACCCCAAATGGGACCGGCAAGTGATAGGGGGAATAGGTATAATCCCCCAATTGAGACCGCAATTACTAATGTAAAATGTAAAATATTGGACCAAAAGTATGGCTTTGGTTTCTCCCGGAAAATTAAGTGACTGGCGTATGCTTTAAAAATACCATTGAAAAAACCTGTAATAACCGAGATGAGCCCATAGTGCACGAATTCAATTGATTTTGCGGGGTAAAATAACCCAAACAATAAATTGCCAGTAATGCTCAGAATGAAAGTGAGCAATGAACCATAGATGATCAAAAAAAGAAACGATGTCCCTAAAAACTTTTTCTCATTATTATTGTCGTTTCGGTAATGGATATATGTATTACCCAGAAAACTTTCAGCGGAAAATGAGATTAGAATTCGGGCAAGCTCACTTAATATAATAAAAATGGCTAATAGGCCAAAATCGTCGGTACTAAGTAAATTCTTGTTACCGTAAAATGGAAGCAGGAGAATGCTCGAAGCAAAAGGAAGCGCACCAATAATGGTGTAGGTAACTGAAGATTTTATGAACGATTTTGATATCATTCTATTTATATTTATACTCCTCAATTATTTGCTCTAATTTACTAATTCTCTCTTTTTCACTGAAGTTATTTACTATTTTGGAATGAGAAAGGAATCGTAAATTGACTTTTTCATCATTTGTTAGGTTTAAGGCATTTTTAATTACTGATGAAAGTTCCTCAGTGCTTCTATTTTTCACAGTAAATCCAATATTTTCTGTAATTGTAGGCATTGCGCCTACGGGTGATACTATTGGAATACAGCCAAACGACATAGCTTCACACAGTGCATTAGGAAAACCTTCCGATATTGAGGGTTGAATTACAAACTCCGATTTTAAATATTTTTCTGCAAGTAATTCACTCGACATAGGGGGATGAATTATAACATTGCTAGGTATCTCAAGTTGAGATTTTATCGTTTCGGCAATACCAATAATAGTAAAACTTGCATTTGGAAATTCGCGGGCACTATCAAGAATCAAATCAATACCCTTCAGAATCAATCGAATTTTATTATTGACCAAGGCTACAGTAATGAAGCTATTGGGTTTGCGTATTGATTTTTCAATTGTGTCATGCGAAACTCTAGGGTTATATCCATTATAAACGGTTTTGATATCAGTTTTAATGGATTTAAAGTGATTTTTTATCCCCTGTTTACTTTTATCGTAGTATGAGTTGGTAAAATCGATGAGCGATTCGTGGACAGGTAGTAAGCATGTGGCATTTTTTATAGAATAGTAAATTGCACTTTTAAGTAATGGTTTACGCAAACTTCCATAGTTAAACTCAGGGTACGATACACAGTCGGTACCACCAAGAATAATGAACACCTTTTTATTAAATATTTTTCCAAACAGTGCAGGAATCACTGACCAGTAGCCTGCAAACATTACTATAATGACATCAATCTTTTTTAATCTCGGAATTAAATAGATGAATTGCCTTATGAAATTTATTGGAGTGTTAACTGTATTCCATGTGTATAGCAATGATTTTACATTATTCTGTTTTGAAAGCAACAAAATGTCCTTGCGAACAAAAGTAGGATTACCCGAGGAAATGTAAAGGATATTCATTTTAAATAACCCTTAGTATAAATTTCTTAAATATCCTAAAGGGTAGTGGGACAGTTTTACTGTAATTGGAATTGCTTTTCTCAGAAAAAAGGCTAAGCCAGTAATAGGTATAGTCAGGTGTTTTGTAAAAAATGCTGTAATCTACCTTTTCATCGATAACAAAATTCTGTTCCGATAAATGTTGGTATAGTATTGTTGGGTAAACAGATTGATCAATAATTTGAAGACTTTCGGGCTTGGTTTCTCGTAAATATTTAATTAGGTTGGGGTGAGGAATATTAATAAAAATTTTAGTACCGGTATGGCTAAACTGTTTTAAGTTAGAAAATAGGGAATTGTAACGTTCAATTGGAATATGTTCAATTACATCGGCAAGGATAACGAAGTCATATTTTTCGTTTAGCGAAATGCTTTCCGATGCATCGGAAACCATGAATTTTACACGACTTGATTTTATGCGGCCTTTTGCAATCTCAATGTTTTTTGGACTAATATCGAACGCAGTTATTACAGCCTTTGGTGCAATACTTACGAGTAAATCCGTAAGGGTTCCAATACCGCATCCTATTTCAAGAACACTATTTGCCTTTCCAATACCCTTTTTCTTAAGGATATTGGCTAATGTGTAATGTCGAAGATTTTTTCCGGTTTTAACCTGTTTATCCGAGAACTCATCGTAGAACTTGGCGGTTGTTTCCTGGTTGTTCATTTGAGTAGCATTATCCGTAAACCTCTTTTTTGGCTGCTTTCAGGGTGTTTTTTAGTAGCGATACAATTGTTAGCGGGCCTACACCTCCCGGTACCGGGGTAATGTAGCTACATTTGGGTGCCACTTCATCAAACTTAACGTCGCCTAACAATTTCCAGCCCGATTTAGTGCCAGGGGCATCAACCCGGGTAATACCCACATCAACCACAACTGCTCCAGGTTTTACCATGTCGGCGGTTACAAACTCAGCCTTGCCAAGGGCTACAATTAGTATATCGGCCTGGAGCGTATATTCCTTGATATTGGGCGTTCGGCTATGGCAAATGGTTACTGTGCAATCTCCGGGGTAACTTTTCTGCGAAAGCAGGTTTGCAATGGGACGGCCAACAATGTTGCTACGGCCTATAACCACGCAGTGTTTCCCCTCTGTGGGGATTTTGTAGCGACGTAGCAGTTCAACAATACCATCGGGTGTGGCTGAAATATAGGCAGGCAGGCCAATGTTCATCCTCCCAACGTTCACAGGGTGAAATCCATCTACATCCTTTTTGGGGTCAATTGCTTCAATAACCTTTTGCTCGTCGATATGCTTTGGTAAAGGCATTTGAACAATGAAACCATCAACATCGGGGTCGTTATTCAGTTTCCTAATCTCGTCCAGAAGCTGAGCCTCAGTTATGGAATCCTCAAAACGGAGAACTTGCGACTTGAAACCCACCTGAGCGCATGCTTTCTCTTTATGGCCAACATAGGTTTCGCTTGCGCCGTCGTGTCCTACAAGAATGGCAACCAGGTGTGGGATTTTGCCCCCTTTGCCTTTAATAGCCTCTACTTCAGCTGCAATCTCAGCTTTTACCTCATCGGCTATTCTTTTTCCGTCGAGTAGTTCCATGGATTTTCGAGTTAATATTAAACTGAATTTTTACTTGAAGTTAGAATTCCTAAATCCAAACACCAAACACTAAACACCAAACACCAAACACTAAACACTAAACACTAAACACTAAACACTAAACACAATAACCTATCTCCTATGCGGTTGGTTCATCATTCTTGCCAAATTTTTTGCACCACCGCCCGATACCATTTTCATTAGCTTACGCATATCCTCAAATTGTTTCAGCAATCGGTTAACCTCAACGATTGATGTTCCGCTACCCTCCGCTATACGCTTACGGCGACTGCCATTCATCAGCGATGGGTTTTCGCGTTCTTCAGGGGTCATCGATTTGATGATGGCTTCGATGTTTTTAAAAGCATCATCATCAATATCAATATCCTTTAAGGCCTTGCCAACCCCGGGAATCATACCGGCAAGGTCTTTTAGGTTACCCATCTTTTTAATCTGGTTAATCTGTTCAAGAAAATCGTTAAAGTTGAACTGATCCTTAAGTATCTTTTTGTGGAGGGCTTTAGCCTGTTCGGCATCGTATTGTTCTTGCGCTTTCTCAACCAGCGAGACAATATCGCCCATTCCAAGGATACGATCGGCCATTCGATCGGGGTGGAAGATATCGAGAGCATCAAGTTTTTCGCCGGTGCTAACGAATTTTATGGGTTTATCAACAACGGCACGTATGGAGAGGGCTGCACCGCCACGGGTATCACCATCGAGCTTGGTAAGCACAACGCCGTCAAAGTTGAGCCTATCGTTAAATTCCTTTGCGGTGTTTACCGCATCCTGGCCGGTCATGGAGTCGACTACGAAAAGGATTTCATTGGGTGAAACAGCCTTTTTGATGGCTTCAACCTCTTTCATCATCTCCTCGTCGATAGCCAAACGCCCAGCAGTATCAATTATTACAACGTTCTGATTGTTGTTCTTTGCCAGCCTGACAGCTTCCCTGGCAATTCCAATAGGATCGTTGCTGCCGGGTATGGTAAATACTGGAACATTAATTTGTTGACCTAAAACCTTAAGCTGTTCAATAGCAGCGGGTCGGTAAACGTCGCCTGCAACCAGCAGAGGGCTTTTCCCCTTTTTGTTTTTTAGGTGGTTGGCAAGTTTTGCCGAGAAAGTTGTTTTACCTGAACCCTGTAAACCTGCAATTAGGATAACTGTTGGATTACCTGCAAGGTTAATATCCGTGGCTTGTCCGCCCATAAGGCTAACAAGTTCATCGTGTACAACCTTAACCATCAGTTGCCCAGGCTTAATGGCATTTAGTACATTCATGCCAAGTGCCTTACGCTTTACCTCATCGGTAAATGTTTTGGCAACCTTGTAGTTAACATCGGCCTCAATAAGTGCCTTGCGGATTTCCTTTACGGTTTCGGCAACATTAATCTCGGTGATTTTACCTTCACCTTTTAGTATTTTAAAAGAGCGCTCAAGCCTATCGGTTAAATTCTCAAACATATCGGTATGCTCTTATTTCAAATTATTATGCAAACTTAATAAAAATATGGTTTTTTTAATCGAAGGAGAATGATAGAAAGGCACCAATCTCAAGCGACCAACTGGTCCTATTCCCATTAAAGACGGGGTCGGGTGAAACCAAGTAAAAATTTTTTGATGGTACGTAGCTGGCGCCGAAGTTTCCCCCAAGACTAAACCGCCAAATCTGAAAGGTAAGCCTAAGCTTTGCATTGGCTGCAAGGTAAACCGGGTTGGTGAGTTTATACCCATTACTAATGGTTTGGTTGGTTGATTTAAAATAACCAATCACCGGTCCAGCATTGAACTCTGCACGGCCGGGAATTATATGGGTAAAAAGTTGTAGTAAGAACTCGCCAAAAGTATCAAACACAAAGGGTTCATTACTTCTACTGGATTTGGTTCGATGAGCAAAGTAGATAGGGAGGGTATAAGCGTATTCGGCTCCGCTAAAATTGTAGTACCGATTTATTCCAACTCGAAGTCCGTTTTTTAAATCGTAGAAGTAAGCTCCTGTAAATCCAACGTAAGCAGAGTTGTTCCCATCTATTCCTTCCTTCCCAAACATGCCTGTTATTCCAAACTCAGAGCCAAAATCCTTAGCGGGCTCAAATTCCTGTGCCTTAACGTTAAAAGTTGTAACCAAAATTACAAAGGCAGAAAGACAAAACTTATTCAATTGCATACTAAAAAAAAAATCAAGGGATTACATTCGTTCAGGCACATCGATACCAAGTAACCACATGGCCCGTTTGATTATATCGGCTACCTGTTCCGAGAGCGATAACCTAAGCAACCTTATACCCTCGTTAGGTTCTTTAAGAATGGTGAAATCATGGTAGAACTGGTTATATTCTTTGGCTAGCTCGTAAGCGTAATTGGCAATTAATGAAGGATTATGGTTTTGAGCGGCTGCAAGGACAATCTCAGGAAATTGGCTTAAAAGCTGTATAAGCTCAAGTTCCTTTGAATTGCTAATGAAGTCGGGTTGTATTATTCCATTAACCTGATAGCCTGCATGGGTTGCCTTGGCAAGAACTGACTTAATTCGAGCATGGGTGTACTGGATGAATGGGCCAGTATTCCCGTTAAAGTCGATGGATTCCTTTGGGTTGAAAGTCATGTTTTTCTTGGGATCTACCTTCAAGATGAAGTACTTAAGCGCAGCAAGGCCTACCATTCTGATAACTTCAGATGCCACTCCATGGTCAACGTCATCGAGTTTGCCTAACTCCTCTGACATTTGGCGTGCAGTTTCAATCATTTCTTCAATCAGATCGTCGGCATCGACTACTGTGCCCTCGCGCGATTTCATTTTACCTTCAGGAAGCTGAACCATACCATAGGAAAGGTGGTAAAGAGCATCGCTCCATTCATATCCCAACTTTTTCATTATCAGCTTTAACACCTGAAAGTGATACTCCTGCTCGTTTCCAACAACGTAAATGTGTTCATCAAAGTTGAACTCATTGTATCGTTGAATGGCTGTGCCAATATCCTGTGTGATGTATACCGACGTTCCATCGCCACGTAAAAGCAATTTCTGGTCCAATCCGTCATTTGTAAGATCAACCCACACTGAACCATCATCCTTCCTGAAGAATATTCCTCGGTTTAACCCATCCATAACCACCGATTTTCCGAGTAGGTAAGTCTCGGACTCGTGGTAAACCTTGTCGAATGTAATTCCTAAATCGGCGTAAGTTTTATCAAATCCCTCATAAACCCAACCATTCATGGTTTTCCATAGGTGAATAACCTCTGGATCCTTGGCTTCCCAGCGTCGAAGCATTTCCTGTGCCTCCTGAATAATTGGGGCTTTTAGTTTTGCCTCATCCTCGGGCATCCCCTTGGCTTTTAGCTCCTCAACCTGGGCCTTGTACTCCTTATCGAATCTAACGTAGTAATCGCCCACCAGGTGATCGCCCTTTACTCCAGTTAATTCAGGTGTTTCGCCATTGCCAAATTTTTGCCAGGCAAGCATCGATTTGCAGATATGGATGCCACGATCGTTGACCAGGTTTACTTTAACTACCCGTTTTCCTGATTTCTCCATGATTCGGGAAATTGACATTCCAAGAAGGTTATTCCTGATATGTCCAAGGTGCAAGGGTTTATTTGTGTTGGGCGATGAGAATTCAATAACTATCGGTTTATCCGATTTGGCCTCACAAAACCCAAAATCGTTGGTTTGAACAATGGTATTCAGTACATTAGCCCAGTACGATTTTGAAAGGGTTATGTTCAGGAAACCTTTGATTACATTGAAACTCTCAATATGTTTATCTAATGCTACAAGTTGTTCGCCAATTTCCTTACAGGTTTCCTCGGGCGATTTACGCGACAACTTAAGCAGCGGAAAGGCGACCATGGTGTAGTCGCCTTCAAATTCCTTTCTTGTTTTTTGTATCTGTATTAAACTATCGGCAATTGGTTGGTTGTATAGTTTTTCAGCTGCCGATTTTACCAATACCTGAATGAACTTCTCTGCTGTCATTTTTCCTTTTGGTTCAGAAATAATTATAGGTTTTTACCGTGACAATTCTTGTACTTTTTACCGCTACCGCAAGGGCATGGATCGTTACGTCCTACCTTAACTTCAACTTTTACTGGTTGACGGCTCTGCTCCTGGGTGTTTGCGCCAGGCTGTAAATTATCGGTACGGCTGGTTTGGTACTGGCTCATATCGGTACGTCGGCTTTGACGGGCTTCCTGTACCTGGTTGGGATCGCGAAGCGGAATGAACGCTTTCACAAGAACCGCAACAATATCGCGGTTAAGCTTATCAATCATTGTGCGGAAAAGGTCAAATGCTTCCAGCTTATAGATGAGCAGTGGGTCTTTTTGCTCGTACACGGCATTCTGAACGCTCTGTTTTAGTTCGTCCATTTCACGCAGGTGTTCCTTCCAGTACTCATCAATAGTGAACAGTATGATGTTCTTTGTGAAAGAACGAATTAGTTCCTTACCACCTGTCTCGTAAGCCTTTTTCAGATTTGTAACGGTTTGATAAACCTTTTGACCGTCGGATATTGGTACCACGATATTCTCGTAGATGGCCGATTGTTTTTCGTAAACCTCTTTGATTACCGGGTAGGCCTGTCGTGCAATTTCATGCGCCTTTCGATCGTACGATTCTAGGGCAACCTTGTAAAGCCTATGGGCTATCTCTGATGGTTTAAGCTCAAGGTACTCGTCTTCGGTTATAGGGACATCGAGTGAAAATTGCTTGATGATCTCTAGCTTGAAATCATCGTACTCGTAATTACCATGGAACTCGTTAACTATTGCCTCGCAAACATCCATGAACATATTTGAGATATCCACATCGAGCCTTTCGCCAAAGAGTGCATGGCGGCGACGCTTGTAAATAACCTCGCGCTGAGCATTCATTACGTCGTCGTACTCCAGCAAACGCTTACGGATTCCGAAGTTGTTCTCCTCAACCTTTTTCTGTGCGCGTTCAATGGATTTTGATACCATTGAGTGCTGAATTACATCGCCCTCCTTATGCCCCATGGCATCCATTACCCTTGCGATGCGGTCCGAGCCAAAAAGGCGCATTAAATCATCCTCCAGTGAAACATAGAATTGCGATGTTCCCGGATCGCCCTGGCGTCCCGAACGACCACGCAGCTGGCGGTCAACACGCCTGGATTCATGGCGCTCAGTACCAATAATAGCCAAACCGCCCGCAGCACGCGATTCAGGGGTTAGCTTAATGTCAGTACCACGACCTGCCATGTTGGTGGCAATGGTTACCGTTTTGGGTATACCTGCATGTGCCACAATTTCTGCCTCGCGTTGGTGTTGCTTGGCGTTAAGCACATTATGCTGTATTCCTTTAAGCTTTAGCATTCGGCTCAGCAATTCCGACACCTCAACCGAGGTAGTACCAACCAGTACCGGACGGTTTGCATCGCGGAGTCTAACTATCTCATCAATTACTGCATTGTACTTCTCGCGTTTGGTTTTGTAAACCAAATCTTCCATATCCTTGCGGACAACCGGTTTGTTTGTGGGGATAACTACCACATCAAGTTTATAGATACTCCAGAACTCACCAGCCTCAGTTTCAGCAGTACCGGTCATACCTGCCAGCTTATGGTACATACGGAAGTAGTTCTGAAGTGTAATTGTGGCAAACGTTTGAGTGGCAGCCTCAACCTTAACGCGCTCCTTGGCCTCAATGGCCTGGTGAAGACCATCGGAATACCTACGCCCCTCCAGGATACGACCTGTTTGCTCGTCAACAATTTTTACCTTGTTATCCATTACAACATACTCCACATCCTTCTCGAACATGGTGTAGGCCTTTAGTAGCTGATGAACAGTATGTACGCGCTCCGATTTTACGGCATATTCCCTAAGTAACTCATCCTTTTTGGTTAGCTTTTCGCCCTGTGTTATCGACATCTTCTCGATTTCGGCGATTTCGCTTCCTATGTCGGGTAGAACGAAAAACTTCGGATCTTCGGCTGAACTGGTGATGAGGTCAATCCCCTTATCGGTTAGCTCAACAGAGTTTTGCTTTTCGTCAATTACAAAGTATAAATCGTCAGTAATAAGGTGCATGTTACGGTTGTTATCCTGCATGTAAAAGTTTTCAGTCTTAAGCAGGAGTGCCTTATTACCTTGTTCGCTTAGGAATTTGATAAGGGGTTTGTATTTTGGCCAACCCTTGTGAGCGCGGAGTAGTAGTTTTCCTCCCTCCTCGGTATTCCCTTCGGATATAAGTTTACGAGCATCAGTTAAAAGTTGGGTAATAAGAGAACGCTGGGCATTAACAAGTTTCTCAACCTTTGGCTTGTACTCCTCAAACATTTGATCCTCGCCTTTTGGAACGGGACCTGAGATGATTAGCGGGGTTCGAGCATCGTCAATTAAAACCGAGTCAACCTCGTCCACAATGGCATAGTGGTGCTTTCGTTGAACCAGATCATCGGGAGCAATTGCCATGTTATCGCGTAGGTAGTCGAAACCGAACTCGTTGTTTGTTCCATAGGTGATATCGCAGTTGTAGGCCTTACGGCGAGCCTCAGAGTTGGGTTGATGCTTATCGATACAGTCCACTGAAAGTCCGTGGAACTCATATATTGGCCCCATCCACTCCGAGTCGCGGCGAGCCAGATAATCGTTTACGGTAACCACATGTACGCCTTTGCCGGCAAGGGCATTCAGGAACACCGGTAGTGTGGCAACCAGCGTTTTACCTTCACCTGTTGCCATTTCGGCAATTTTCCCCTGATGCAGTACAACGCCACCAATGAGCTGTACGTCGTAGTGAACCATATCCCACACAATTTCATTACCTCCGGCCATCCAGCGGTTTTTGTAAATGGCCTTATCGCCTTGTATGGTAACAAAATCCTTTCGGGCGGCAAGGTCACGGTCAAACTGTGTGGCTGTTACCTCAATGATTTCGTTCTCCTTGAACCTACGTGCGGTTTCCTTGACAATGGAAAAGGCATCGGGAAGTACCTGGTTAAGCACCTCCTCAATTTTATCGTCAATCTGCTTTGTTAATCGCTCAACTTCCTTGTAAACCCTTTCTTTTTCTTCATAGTCAATCTCATCCGACTCCATCTGGGCTTTAAGCTGCTCCACTTTAGCCTCATCCTCAGCTATATAATCGCGCACTACCTTGCGTAGCCTATCAGTCTCTTCCCTTAGCTGATCGTTTGTTAAGGTGGTATATCGGGGGTAAGCCTCCCTAATTTTGTTTACTATAGGCATCAGTTCACGTAAATCGCGATCCGATTTGGTTCCAAAAAATTTGGTTAGAAAATTACTTAAGCCCATTTTGTAAAAATTTAAGATTTTTTGAAGCTTACAAATTTACTTGAATTTTTTAGATAACGAAAGGATACTACCGAATAAGAGTTTAATTCTGTTAATACTAAATTTTTAAATGCCTATTACTATAGCATTAATTATTATAGGATTGGTAGGTTTTCTAATTAATACCTTTTGTATACTCTTTTAATAGTCAAATCTTTAGCAATTAAAAAACGGGGCTAATTAGCCCCGTTTCTCTTTGGCGATATTTTTTATTCTGCCTTTTTGGTGTCGCCTACAAAAGCGCGTTGTTTAAGCTCACGGTCGAGCATGAAAAGTCCATTGCCATTGCCGTTGATTAGCTTTAGCGTATCAATTAATTCCTGGGCATTGGCTTCCTCTTCAACCTGTTCATCTACAAACCATTGCAGCATTCCTTTTGCAGCATGGTCTTTTTCCTCAATGGCAATATCCATAAGGTTATTGATTAAGCGGGTAACCTCCTTTTCATGTTTTAGTGTCTCCTCAAAGGCGTGGAGAGGGGAATCCCATTTGGTTGGAACCTCCTTAATGGGCTTGAGCTCAGGCTTACTGCCGCGCTCAATTAGGTAGTCGAAAAATTTCATGGCATGGGTTAGCTCCTCCTGCCACTGTACTTTAAACCAATTGGCAAAGCCATTGAAGCCCTGCGCTCCAAAGTGAGCTGACATGGACAGGTAAAGGTATGCCGACCAAATCTCGGCATTTATTTGCTCATTGATAGCTTGTTCTAAACGTTTATTCATAGCTTTAGTTTTTTAGGTTTTATTTCAAATATAGTTAATTGCTACTTAAATAACAATTAATCGAGGTCAAGGTTCAATTGCTGCTTTAAACGGATTAGTGCAGGATTCCGTTCTGCCATAAAGCGGAACTTATCGTCGGGAGTGTAGAGCCTTGGTTTTCCGTTATCTTCAATTTTTTCTACAATTTCCTCAGCTATTTCAATGTTTAAGATTCCAAAACTTTTCTTGATGTAGGTGAGCAAATCTTTTTTTATCTCGCTAAAAAGTTCAATCTGGATTTGACCCTCAAACTGAATAGTGATTTTATTATTTTCTTTTAAAATTGGCTTATACACCTGCATTAAGCTAAAATGTGCGGGTTTATCTTTCTGAATTTGTTCAGCAAAGCTTGTCCAAGCCTGTAGTATTTGTTCGTGCGAAATTTTTTTAATTTCAACACTTGCAATCCCTTGGTTTTCAGTTTGGATTTCCTCTACCTTGGGTTCATCATTATTTTTAATTTCAGCATTATTCGGTGCTCCGTTTAATGCGCCTTTGATTGATGTGGTACGGATAGGTGTTTTAGGGGTTGTTGGTATTGCTTTTGGCGTAGATGTTGGTTTTACGGTAGATGATATAGGCTGACTGTACTCAACGGGATCGGAGTCCTCTACCTGGCTGTCGTCAGATTTTTTTTTTTGATTAAGCCCACAAAGCTTAATAAGCATCAGCTCAACATGAAGCCTTTGGTTGGGGCTTTGCCTAAAGGCAACATCAAACTGGTTGGTGACCTGAAGCGCTTCAATTAAGAAACCTGGTGGGCAGGTTGCTGCCATCTCCTTATACTTTTGGGCAATAGCTGCTCCAACCTCGAGTAAGGGAATTGTTTTTGGATCGTGGCAAACAAGCACATTCCTTAGATGCATGCTTAGCCCAGTTATAAACTGTTGGGCATCGAAACCCTTTGAGAGAAGCTCATCGAATATCTGCAATGAGTCAGCATAATCGCCCTTAAGGAAATTATCGGTTAAACGGAAGTAATACTGGTAGTCGAGAACATTCAGATTTTCAATTACCTTTTGGTAGGTAATATGGTTCTCGCTAAAGCTCACTACCTGGTCAAAGATTGAAAGGGCATCGCGCATGGCCCCATCGGCCTTTTGGGCAATTATATTCAAGGCTTCTACCTCATATTCAACACCCTCTTTTTTAGCGATATACTCAAGGTAATTTACGGTGTCCTCAACGCGGATACGGTTAAAATCGAATATCTGGCAACGCGAAAGAATGGTAGGGAGGATTTTGTGTTTTTCGGTGGTTGCCATAATAAAAATGGCATGGGCTGGCGGTTCCTCAAGTGTTTTAAGGAAAGCATTAAATGCGCTTTGCGAGAGCATGTGCACCTCATCGATAATGTATACGCTATACTTACCAATTTGGGGCGGTATGCGAACCTGCTCAATTAATTTTCGGATATCCTCAACGGAGTTGTTCGATGCTGCATCGAGCTCATGGATATTGTAGGAGCGGTTGGTGTTAAACGATTTGCAGCTTTCGCACTCATTACAGGCTTCCAGCTCAGGGGAAAGGTTTTGGCAGTTTATGGTTTTGGCAAAAATTCGGGCACATGTTGTTTTGCCTACCCCTCGTGGCCCGCAGAATAAGTAGGCTTGGGCTAACTGCTTACGCTGAATGGCGTTTTTTAGGGTAGTAGTAATTGATGCCTGTCCAACCACGCTTTTAAACGTTGCTGGGCGATACTTTCGTGCCGATACAATGAAATTCTCCATTCCGCCAAAATTTCAAAAACAAAAATAGGAAAATACTTAAACTAACAGTGGAGTATTAACTGTTAAATACTATAATTTACAGAATGTGAGGGTAATAAGTTATTAACAGGGATTTTTGAATTAATAAAAAAAACAGCTATGGTGGAACGGGATGCTCAAAATGAAATAAAACTACCTTTCTGATTTCTTGAATCTTACTACAAGCATATACAGTATCACAGTGTTAAACGGGGTAACACAAAGTTACACAGTGTAAGGTTTTATATCCCGTTGCAGCACAATCAACTTTCAATCATTAACTAGCTTGTCATCCTGAGCGTAGCGAAGGATCTCAAACCCGACAGAAGGGCAAAAGAGCAAAGCGATACTTCGACTGGGTTCAGCATGACAATAGTTTCACGAACAACGAGCAACTATACACGAACAACTTCATTTGTCATCCCGAGCGTAGCGAAAGATCTTTTGAATAGTGTGCAGTGTACAGTGTGCAGTTTACAGGGAATATGGAGAGTAGTATTTGGTTTTCAGTGTTTAGTGTAATGCTTTTTTTCACTATCAACCATCAACCATCAACCATCAACTTATCCTTTAACCTTTATCCTTTATCCTTTATCCTTTATCCTTTACCCTTATCACCGCTATCTCCGGTCTATTCCCAAGCCTTACCCTTGGGCCCCAGGTTCCATAGCCGGGCGATACATATATGTGTGTATTGCCAATCTTTTTATATCCCATGCTAACCTCATATACCGCTCGGGTAATGTAGTTTAAAGGCCACATCTGCCCATGATGGGTGTGACCCGAAAGCTGCAAGTCAGCTCCGGATTCAGCGGATTCGTTTAGATTGAATGGCTGATGGTCGAGCACTATTGTAAACTTACTCTGGTCGATATCTTTTGTTAATTCCGATAAAGTTTTACGGCTTTGCCCCAAGGCAAAATTGCTTTGCCGGTCGTAACGGCCTACAATGTTGATGTTGGCAACTTCAGCAACCGTGTCGTTCAAAACGTTTACACCATGTTTTTGAAGGTACTCAATTATTGCCTGATGGTTACTAAAGAATTCATGGTTTCCGGTTACTGCAAAAACGCCGTATTTTGCATTAATACGCTCAAATTGCTCTCCCATTTGACCATTTACCACCGGGGCAATGTCCTCATCAAAAATATCACCTACAAATAAGACAATATCAGGCTTTTGTGAGTTGATTTTGTCCACAAGACTGCTTAATTCATTTTTCCCAATTATTGTTCCCAGGTGAATATCGGAAACCATTGCTATGGTTAAGCCTCCACCTGGAACAGGTTTACTTGATTCAATTTTTAGCTGGTTTATCTTGGGGTTGACAGCGTTTATATAGCCAGCAAGAATGACTGTAAGCGTTGCAAAGTATACCATTCCAACTATCATTCTATGTGTTTCGAGGGAGCTTTTAATATCTATTTTTACTAACCAATTTATAAGAGGCGATGTTATTTGAAAAAGTAGGAAAAAAAGTGTTAGGTAAAGCATAAAGGCTAACCAAATTGAGCCAACCTTTACAAGAAGTGTTGGAATTTGTCCACCTAATATAGCTTCAAGGGTTCTACCTAAAGGGTAGGAGAGTACAATAAACCAAAATACAAACTTTAACCAAGTTCCAATTGAAGCTAAGCTGAATACCGGTCGGGTTTGGTAAAATATGAATAAATTAACAAGCGCGTAAACGCTTAGAACAATTGATAGAAAAATGGCTATTTGAGGAATTTTCATGTTTTCATTTTTTTCAATTAACAAAATTAGCATTTGAAAGTTCATGGTAAAAAAAAATCCCGGTAAAACCGGGATTTAAACAAGTATGTTGGATAATCTAAGTCAATTTTACGTCTACTGCATTCAGCCCTTTTCTACCTTGTTCAAGGTTGAAAGTAACCTCATCGTTTTCTGAAATTTGATCTTTTAATCCAGTGGCGTGTACAAAATACTCTTCACCTGTTTCTGAATCTTTAATAAAACCAAAGCCTTTTGATTCATTAAAAAATTTTACTGTTCCTTTGTTCATTTGTTGTGATTTATTAATTCGGGTGCAAGTAACGCATAATATTTGGATTTAGCACCATTAATTTAGATTTATTTTAAATATATTTCTTATGTAATTGTATGTCAAATAGATAACATTTGTTTAATTGTGTTAATTGTTTCAAAAATATTTCGATTCGGCGAGGTATTAGTTCCATTGATGCTTTGTGCTTATTCCTTTTCACTTTAACTTTTTGGGTTTATCACCCATAATAAATGTTATTTCACCACCACTTACTATATCGTTATGGTTTAAAAAGTAACTATTGTAAGGTTTGCCATTAAGCAACACCTTCTGAACATAAACATTGTTTTTAGCTTGATTTTGGGTTGAAATGGTAAGTGTTTTTCCGTTTTCCAGTTTAATTGTGGCTTTGGTAACCAATGGGCTGCCAATAGCATAGTTGGGCGATGCAGGTGCTACAGGATAGAAACCAAGGGCGCTAAAAATGTACCAGGCACTCATCTGTCCGCAATCATCATTTCCGCTTAATCCGTCAGGTTTGGGTTGGTACATTAGGTTGCAAATGGTTCTAACCCAGTACTGCGTTTTCCAAGGGTTATCAGTCCAGTTGTAAAGATATGGAACATGGTGCGATGGTTCATTCCCATGAACGTAATTGCCTATCAATCCATCGCGGGTTATGTCTTCGGTTTCGGCGAAGTATTCATCCGGAAGATGCATGGTAAAGAGAGTGTCAAGATAGGCTCGGAGTTGCTTTTTCCCACCAAGCATGCTTACCAAAGCATCGGGGTTATGGGGTACATAAAGGCTATAGTTCCATGAGTTACCCTCTATAAACCCTTGTCCATGTGTGCTAAGCACGTTAAAACTAGTTTTGAAACTCCCGTTTGATAAACGAGGACGCATAAACCCAATGGACTTATCGAATACGTTTTGAAAGTTGTATGAACGTCTTATGAACTCGTTGTAAATATCCTCTCTATCCAGTTTTTTTGCAAGTTGTGCAATGCACCAATCGTCGTAAGCGTATTCAAGGGTTTTGGAAACAGAACTCCCCGATTTATCCTCAGGAACAAAACCAAATTCTCTGTAATAGCCTAACCCATCGTACCAGTTATTCTTAGCGCTTTGCACGCAAGCCATAAGCGCATAGGGTAAATCAAAGCCATCGTTGCCTTTAACGGCTGCGTCGGCAATCACTGATACGGCATGGTATCCAATCATGCACCAGTTCTCATTTGCGTAGTGCGACCATATAGGGAGCATGCGATGAACGCTTTGACTGTAATGAGCCAACATCGATTTTACCATATCGACATTTCGTTTTGGCTGTATAATATTAAAAAGCGGATGCAAAGCTCTATATGTGTCCCAGAGTGAAAAGGTAGTGTAGTTATCAAAATTGGTTGCTGTGTAAATGTTTTGGTCAAGCCCTCGATATTTCCTATCAGTATCCATGTAAATGGTTGGACTTAGAAAGGCATGGTACATCGATGTGTAAAAGTTTACCTTGTCACTATCAGTAAGGGTTTCGACTTCAATTTTACCTAGCTCATCATTCCATTGCTCTTGACCCACTTTTTTGATGGCATCAAAATCCCAGCCTGGTGCTTCGGCATTTAGATTTTCAACTGCTCCGCTGGTACTCACGGGCGATAATGCAACTTTTAGCAATACTTGTTCATGGTTTGCAGTTGAAAAGTCGAAGTGGCAACGAATTTCACGCCCAGCATTTTCAGGGAAATTGGTGTTTTGATTGAATTTTCGCCAAAAACCTTTATAAATCAACTTATCGCCATTGATTATGCCATAGGTTTTAAATGGTTTTGAAAAGGTAATGGCAAAGTATACAGTGCGGGTGCGTGCCCATCCCGATGTTTGTCGGTACCCGGTTATAAGGGTATCGTTTTCAACCCGAATGAATGTCCAAACATTTTTTTCGGGATAATTATAAATTCCATGAACAAGGTCAATGATTATGTGTGCTGAGTCTGTTTCAGGGAATGTGTACCGATGTAGCCCAACCCTTGTGGTTGTAGTTAGCTCTGCAAGAATGTTATAATCTAAGAGTTTGACCCTGTAGTAGTTTGGTTCGGCAAACTCATTGGAATGAGAAAATTTGGAGCGATACCCAGTATTTGTATTGGAAGCAGTTCCGGGGTTTAAGTAAAGTTTGCCAACCGTTGGCATCACAAGAATATCACCAAGGTCGGAATGCCCTGTTCCGCTAAAATGGGTATGGCTAAAGCCAATTATGGTACTATCCCCGTACTGATAACCAGCACAATACTTGTAAACATCGGGATTGTACTTGCCATTGGAAGAGTAGGGGATAGTATCGGTATCGGGACTAAGTTGCACTGCCCCAAACGGAACGGTTGCGCCTGGGAAAGTATGCCCCATTCGCTCAGTTCCAATGAATGGGTTTACCCATTTGATATAATTCTTAGGTTGTGCAAAAATTGCACAAGTTGAAAAAAGTAAGGTAATTGTTAGTGTAGAGCAATACTTTCCCATTTTCTAACTGGCTAAAATTTCAGTTAAAATAAATATTTATTTCACTACTGAACGGGTAAAAAATAAAATAAGGGGTTACCGACCGAAGGTTTCGCCCCATGTTGTAGTTTTGTTTTACTGAACTAAACATACAACTTGGGCAAAAATACGGAAATTAAATTTGTCGGACAGCCTATTTTCAAACGAGTTTGATTATCTGATATTTAGAACCCCCGCTCGCGCGGATTTACCTTCGGTGAGCTCCCTTCGGTCGGTTGTAATCCGTGCGGTTGTGTTTTCAATGAAGCACAGCTTGAATAAGTAATAAATTATGTAAGAGGTGTTTGTCACGGACTACAAGTCCGTGCCAGCAATGAGTGACGTATGCCGCACGCGTTTAAAGACGCGCGCGAGCGAGGGTAAAGTTTAAGATAATTCTTTTGAACACGCGCGCCACCTCTTGTTAGCGC
>Ga0209720_1001515_pt1 | contig 19404 bp, 20 predicted proteins | sample AD_JPNMR3_MetaG_FD_184426 | JGI IMG/M metagenome (GOLD analysis project Ga0209720, IMG submission 184426) | Active sludge microbial communities of municipal wastewater-treating anaerobic digesters from Japan - AD_JPNMR3_MetaG (SPAdes) (version 2) | ecosystem: Engineered > Bioreactor > Anaerobic...
CGGTTGGAATCTATGATAGAGGAAAACACTCGGCTGTTGAAATTCCTCTCAGTGTCCTGAAAAAACTTTATACAAACAAAAAAATTATTATCATTAAAGACAGTTCAAGCGATGAAACCAGAATGCAGCTTGCTCTAATGGCAAGAAGAAAGAACAGAAATCTACGACTTTTCAATGGCAATGAATTTCAGTGCGTTAAGTATCTGCAGGCAGGATATGATGGACTCCTTCTTGGCGGCGGGATTTTTAATGGTCACATTGCTTCTCAAATCATCAATGCAGTGAAAACTGGAAATATAGGGAAGGCAGAAAAACTACAGAAATTGATGAATAAAATCATGTATGCTGCGTATGGCGGGAAAAAAGTTCAATCCTGGCTTGCTGGAGAAAAATACCTCTTAATGAAAATGGGCATATTTAACACATGGAACAACCTTTATCAATATACAGTAGACGCACAATGTGAGAAAACCATTGATAAAATTTACAAGCAGTACAAAAATTTATTGATTCCGTATTAAAAATACATGGAAAAACTTGTCATAAGAAAAAAAGCATCAGACAATGTCTATTTTCATCCTGATTTTCATATTGCGATGAACACAGAACTGAAATATCTTGAAGGAAAATATGGTTATCAGGCAGTCAAAGAATATTTGAAACAATTTGCCCGTTCGTACTATAAACCCTTAACAGAAAAAATAAAAAAGAATGGGCTTAAACCATTGAAGGAATACATCGAGCAAACATATAAAAAAGAAGGTGGAAAAATTAAAATTTCTTTTGACAAAGATTCATTGAAAATAAAAATAGCAAAATGTCCTGCGGTTGCATATATGAGAAAAAGAAACGTTTCTATTGCAAAATCATTTGTAGAAACAACAAAAACAGTATACGAAACAATTGTTGAGAAAACTCCATACTCATTCGAAATGTGTGATTATGAAGCACAAACAGGAAAAACAACCATGATTTTCAGGAGAAAAAAGTGATATCATGTACTGAATTTATCCCTGCGTACAATGAACTATTTAAGTTTCTTGAAAAAAAAGGCGGTAAAAAAGCAGTGATTGATTTCTGGAATTATATTTCTGATAATTATCTCACAAATCTAAACGAACTTATGAAAAAATACGGGCTTAAGGGTTGCTGGCTGTACTGGACAAAAACATTAAATGAAGAAGCAGCAGATTTCAAGATGATACTTGATGAAAAAAATAATGTGTTTAGAATTATCATGTACAAATGTCCATCAAAGGGAAGATTAATGAAAATAAAACATGTAAAACCATACCGCGATTACTGCGAGCACTGCGATGTTCTGTATAGAAGAATCATTGAATCGTTCGGTTATGATTATTATTTAGACCTTTCAAAATGTGATAAAGCAAAATGCAAATTTGTAATAAAGAAAATATGAAATTCACGAATTTATTCACAGTTCGTTTTTGTTGAAGAGTTTCTCTCCACTTTAAACTTTTACTCCATTAATTCCAATTTTCTCCCCTCTTTATAAAAAAGGGGTTAGGGGAGATTTTGAAAATTTCCCTCTAACTTCAGGTCTCCTTCCTTTATCAATCCCCATTCAACCCCCCTCTTTATAAAAGAGGGGCTGGGGGAGATTTCAAAAATCCCCCTCAATCCCCCTTTTATAAAGGGGGAAACGACGGAAGGAATTCGTAAAGGGGGGAAACAGAAGGAGGAAAAAGGAGGGTCGGGATGGATTTCAATAAATCCCTCTTGCATCTCCCTTTTATAAAGGGAGACCAAGTTACCCCCCTCTTTATAAAAGAGGGGATGGGGGAGATTTCAAAAATCCCCCTCAGTCCCCCTTTTGTAAAGGGGGAAACGACGGGAGGAATTTGTAAAAAGGTGAAAACGAAGGTGAAAGAAGGGAAGGCTGGGATGGATTTCAACAAATCCCTCTTGCTTCCCTCTTTTATAAAGAGATAAACTGCGTCGAAAGAAAAACCATTTGCTATGTGGTGATTTCAAGGCTGAAATCAATTGCTGGCGCCGAGTGAGTAATTTTACCAGCAGAAATAAAATCAATATCAAGATTCCTTAACCTTTTTATATCCTTCAAATCAATTCCACCAGAAATTTCAATTAAAGGACGGTTTTCGCCGCATAAATTCAAAAATTTCTTAATTTCAGATGCGCCTGTATTATCAAACATAATGATATCTGCTCCTGCGTTTTTTGCTGCCAATGCTTCATCACAGGACTCAACTTCCGCTTCAACTGCAACATTTTTAATTGTTTTCGCCTTTGCTGTTAGTTTGCTAATTGCATCAATTCTCGAAATTTTCTTGTAATATGACCATAGATTGATGTGGTTATCCTTAATCAAAACCATTTCAGAAAGATTTAATCTGTGATTATATCCTCCACCTACCCTGACAGCATATTTTTCCAGAACCCTCAGACCAGGAGTTGTTTTTCTTGTATCAAGAATCTTAAATTTACCTCCTGATTGCCTCACAAATGCATTTGTAAACGTCGCGATACCTGATAAATGTGAAAGAATATTAAGAGCAACCCTTTCTCCAGTTAAAATCGGCTTCAATGGTCCTTTCAAAATAGAAACAATTGAACCCTTTTTCACCTCAGCTCCGTCCTTAAGAATTTTTGAACATTTTACTTTTTCATCAAGGATGGAAAAAACTTCCTGAAATAGCCGCGTTCCCGCGATAATACAGTCCTGCTTTGCAATAAGTTTGGCAGTAATGGGAAAATTTTCTTCAAACAAAGTTTCTGTAGTTATATCTCTTTTGCCAATATCTTCTTTCAGGGCATTGACTAAAAACCTTCGTATTTTACAAGTAATTTTCATTTAGTTTTCACCGTTTTTGAAAAATTTTTCAGGATTTTCAAGAACAATATCAAAACACATTTTGTTTTTTTTATTGTAAAATGAAATCACCTGTGAATCAAGAAATTCAGGTCTATCAATCATTCTCAACATCTGCTCTTGGTTACTGATAAATCCATGTTCGTAAAAAAATCGGAACAATAAAATCACAGCATTTTTCTCGCACGGAACACAAATTTTATATTTGGACAGAATTTTCACTGGAATATCTTTGCTGATATTTTGAACAATCTCTTTCTCCAAATCAGCTGTTCTTAATTTTTTTTTATTTTTTTCTTTCATCTGGATAAAAAAAAGGGGGCGCTTTTGCGCCCCCTTTAATTATTCAGGCAATACTTAGAATGCAACCTTCATTGTTGCTATTGCCTGCCATGCATTCTTATCTTTTGCTTTACCAACGGTGTCTTCAACATAGCTGCCGGCAATCAGGTATCCAAGGTCAAGCCCGAGAGAAAGGTCTTCACTGTAAGCATAATTGACTCCGAGGTCAATTTCATTACCCACAGAATCGTCAATACCTGCGGCTGTTTCTTTTGCTGTAAGGTTGAACCAGTCAAGAGTAAGTCCGACCTTTTCTGTGGGTTGAAGACCAAGACCAAGCTTAAGAGCTCTTACACCGCTGCCAGTGCCAATGTTATAGTTACCTTCGCCATTGCTGAAGAGTGCTGGATAGGCAATTTTACCAACTCTGGAAGCAATATTGGATGGGAACACAGGAACCCATGCTTTCTGGTCCGTAGCAGTGGCTTTCTGTCCTGAGAAATCAGCATATCCGACAGAAACCACAGGGTTCATATTTGTGGCAAACTTGTAGTCAACACCAAGAACAAGCGCCCATCCTTCATAATCCCTATTGTTGGTTTGATCTCCAAACTGCTTCGCATATTCACCAGAGATTGAAAGTGCTTCCAGTGGACTCCATGCAACTTTGAGACCCGCTGTGTCAAGAGTTGGATAAACGTTCGGTGGTTGTTTTCCTACTTCATACCTTACATAGTAAGGATTGATAATGAGTTTTTCAAGTTTTATCGGAATATCCAGACCATACAGGTCTCCATCGCTTGGTTGATTGTACAACTCATTAATTTTTGCCTTGAAAGCACAGATGCTGACAGGAGCAGCAGTAAATGCATAGTCAAGTTTAATCGCATCAAATGCTTTCTGGAGTCCATAGTCATAATATTTAGATATATTAGCAACGGGAGGATTCGCATCCCTGTACTGGCTTCCAACGACAAGTCCGTCTGCAATTTGGATTTCCTGGCGACCAACTGTCAGGTTAAGTCCAGGAACAAGAAGGTCAGCAACCTTAATGTAGGCAAGGTCAAGGTCTATATCCCTCGCTGTTTGTCCCCAGTCCCTTTCATTGATGAACCTGACCATTGCACTGACATTGTTTGAAAGTTCAGCGCTCACGTAGACCCTGGCACCAGTATAAAGGTAGGACTCTCCGTCACCATTTGTTCCAGCTTTTTTTGTCAAATCGAAGTTGTTTCTGTAAATTCCTTTTACGACAATATCTCCACCAACTTTTACATTTTCAACTGCTGAAAATGCCGGGACAACGAGTCCACAAAGCATAATCGCAGCAAGTATCATAATTGTCTTCTTCATTTCTTAACCCCTTTAGTTTATCTATGTAACCCGTGTTTTACGGTTACATAACCATCTGATTTCTTTGTTAACTCCTGATTCCTGCCTTTCTTTTTGTTCACCTCCTTTCTGGCCTTTTTTGAACCAGGTACTCAGAAATCCGATGCATTCGTAATAAATTATACCCGCATATTTTTATTTGTCAAGTCCTGTAATAAATCAGATAGAACCGGCTGACCAGGTGCTGTTTTTTCAATCAGAGCGACATATGTAAAAACACTGCCAAAAGCAAGCGGAGTCAGGCGCTCAATTACTCCAGAGGCCATTGGTATTACTATTACAGGCAAACTTTTTTTTGCAAGCAAAACAAACTGGCATAATTGAAACAATTCCTTTTCATTTTCAGTTTTTACAGCAACCTTTATCATATCTGCTCCAGAATCCTGCGCCTTTTTCTTCAGTTTCATCAGTAGTTTCAAAGAAGGAAATCTTTTGAAATCATGATACGAGAGAATAACATTTTTCCCTTTCTTTTTTGCCAGTGATAATACATCAGGCACAATTTTACTTTTGATTTCAACATCAAAATAGTCAGTATAATCAGCAATGGATTCATAAAGCGCAATTCTTTTATTATCTGGAATAATAAAATCAGAATTCTGACTTTCTCTATGCCATCTCACTGTGCTGATAATTTTTGATTTCACATGATTTTTTATTTCTCCTGCCCAGTTGTAGATATCTTTTTCTGGGAATTTTTTTATAAAACAATCGACCCTGAGTTCAACCCAGCCAGCAAATCGCGATATTTTCTTTAACGCTCTCTTTTCTTCATCTCCTGTAAGGACAACAGCAATTTGTTGGGGCGTTATTAAATTTTTCATAAATCAGGAAAAAATTTCTTTGCAATTGTGTAACTTGTTGAAAAAATAATTTTAGTGTCTTTTTCTTCTAAACCTGCGCCAAGTAAAACAGTTTTTGCAAAATTTATGTCTACCAGGTCTTCAGGACAATGACTGTCAGTATTCAACACAACCGGGAATTTGTATTTATTCCACAATTTTGCCACATTGCCGTTTCCAAGAGAATGTCCTTTTCTCGTTGTAATTTCAATTGCGATTTTTTTTTCTGCCGCAATGATGGCTTGTTCTTCTGTCATTAGACCTGGATGAGCAAGAATGTCAATATCTGATTCAATCGCTGCAATGTTTGTTCCTTTTTTTACTGGCTCTACTGGTGTTTCTCCGTGAACGACAATAATTTTTGCGCCGCATTTTCTGCAGGCAACTGCCAGTTTTTTAATATCCTGTGGTGGAACATGTGTAATTTCGCAACCAGGAACTACCTTTATGTTCATTGATGTATCAATTGATTCACAAAACCTTACAATCGACGGGATTACAAAATCAAAGTTTGATGCATCAACATGGTCTGTTATCGCCATCGCGATATAACCCTTTTCTTCTGCCCTTCTTGCAAGTTCAGAGGGCAGCAACACCCCATCGCTTAATAACGAATGGGTATGCAGGTCAATCATATTCTCTCCACAGTTATCCTTTCACAAAATCCGGATGATGTATACCTTCAACAACAATGTTCACCTGAGAAATTTTGAAACCTGTCGCCTTTTCAACTTCTTCCTTTATCGCCTTTTGAACCTTCCAGGTCAGTTCAGGAATGTTAATTCCGTACTCAACAATAATTCCGAGGTTTAATCTTACTCCATCTTCTTTTACAGAAACCTTTACTCCTGCATCAGGAATTTTCCTGAAAAAAAGAGCAATCCCGCCAACAAAACTTGTTGCAATCTTATAAACGCCGGGTATACTTTTGGCTGCTATTGCTGCAATTGTTCCAATAACCTCGTCATCAATTTTTACTGAGCCAAGTTGTTCCTTTTCTTCATTGGGCATATTAACCTCCTGCTGCTGAACCAACTGCTTGCTTATTTTTCATGTCATTCAGAAGTTTCTCAAGCCATCCCACATAGTATCTTCCTGATTGAAATACTGGATGGTCAAGCACCACTTTATAGAAATCAATTGTTGTTGATATCCCTTCAATTTTCATTTCATTTAATGCTCTCTGCATCCTGGTAATCGCTTCCTGCCTTGTTCTTCCATAACTGATGAGTTTTGCAAGTAAACTATCGTAAAATGGTGGAACGACATATCCTTCGTAGATGTGCGTATCCACCCTGATACCAGGGCCCCCTGGCAGAACAAGTTTTGTAATTTTTCCGGGAGAAGGCAAAAAATCCCTGGCAGGATTTTCCGCATTGATTCTACACTCAATACTGTGTCCTGTAAATGGAACAAACCTGTGGTGGTATCTCATTTTTTCGCCTGATGCGATTTCAATCTGGTTTTTCACAAGGTCAAAACCAGTAATCATTTCTGTAATTGGATGTTCAACCTGGATTCTTGTGTTCATTTCCATAAAATAAACGTGTCTTCCTCCCATTAAAAATTCAATAGTTCCAGCATTTTTATAGTTGATTATCCTGCATATTTTTCTTGCTATTTTTTGTAATTTTCTCCTGACGCACGCATCAACCGCTGGTGATGGGGTTTCTTCAATCAACTTCTGATGCCTTCTTTGAAGGGAACAATCCCTTTCTGGGAAAGCAAGGATATGACCATATTCATCAGCCAGCACCTGTATTTCAATATGCCTGGGCCTTTCAATAAATTTTTCAATGTATAGCGAAGGATTATCAAAAGCAATTTTTGCTTCCTGCTGACATGCAGGCCAGTATGCATTAAACTCATCTGGAGTATGCGCTATTCTCATTCCTCTTCCGCCGCCGCCAGCAGATGCTTTGATTATCACTGGGAACCCAATTTTTTTTGCCTGCTTTCTGGCATCTTCAATATCCACAAGGCTATCGACACCTGGAATTACAGGCAACCGACCTTTTTTAACTGTTTTTCTTGCCTCTGACTTGTCTCCCATCAAGCGCAGATTTTCTGGTCGCGGACCAATAAAAACAATCCTCGACGACTGACACACTTCAATAAAAAATGGATTTTCAGAAAGAAACCCATAGCCCGGATGCACAGAATCAGCACCCGTAACTTCCATGGCACTTAAAATTGCGGGTATGTTCAAATAACTTTCAAGCGGAGAAGCAGGACCTATACAGATTTTTTCGTCAGCAAGCATTACCGGTAAACTTTCCCGGTCAGCTTCAGAATATCCTATAACAGAAGTAATACCAAGTTCCTTGCATGCGCGTATAATTCTTACTGCAATTTCTCCGCGATTCGGAATGAAAATACGTTTTAACATCAAGTTTCCTGTTGCTCAACCGGTTCAAGCAAAAATAACACCTGTCCATATTCAACCGGTGAACCGTTTTCAACAAGAATCTTTTTTACCCTGCCAGCGCATTCTGCCTTAATTTCGTTCATAACCTTCATTGCTTCGACAATACAGAGCGTGGTTCCTTTTTTTACCACTTGACCAATTTCTACAAAAGGCGGCGATTGAGGAGAAGGCGCTCTATAAAATGTACCAATAAGAGGTGATTTCACCTGAACAAGGTTTTCCTGTTCCTTTGACTCAATAACTTCAACTTTTTCTTCTTCATTTTCTCTTTTTCTCTGAGATTTTCTGGAAGCACTGACAGGCGAACTATCATTTCCTGCCTGTAAAATCAAATAAAAGTCACCCTTTCTTATTTCAAGATATGTCAGTCCATGTTCCTTCATAAAGTCCACATATTTTTTTAATTCTTCTGGTTCCACTGTGATCCTGGTTTAGAGAAAAAGAAAGCAATTATACCCTTGTTACATATTCATTGGTGCGCGTATCAACCCTGATGGTGTCACCAGTGTTTATAAACAAGGGCACCTGTATAACAAGTCCAGTTTCAAGTTTGGCTGGTTTTTTGGCTGCCTGGACAGTATCTCCCTTAAATCCAGGTTCTGTTTCAATGACCTTTAATTCCACAAAAATCGGTGGTTTTATGTCAAGAACCCTTCCATCGTGGATAAGCCCTGTCACCTCAATATTCTCAAGCAAATAATACTGTTTTTCGCCGATGATATCTTCAGAAAGGGTCACCTGTTCGTAGGTAGTGGAATTCATAAAGTGGAAACCTGTATTATCTCTGAACAAATAAGTCATTGGCACCTCTTCAACATATACGACATTTACTGGCCTGTCTGATCGCCAGACAAATTCGTTGGTTTTTCCTGATTTAAGATCTTTGCACTTGACTCGCATTACAGCCCTTCTTTGCTGGGCATGAGTATGCGTAGCGCTCATTACCGTGTAAAACACTCCATCAACATCTATTATCATACCTGGTTTCAGATCAATTGCATCCATGGTTCCTTTCTGTTTTTACTGTACGCTATATTTTATTGATTTTTATGGCTTTTGTCAATCTCAAATGCTTACTTTATAACCATGATTTCAACCATAGCACTTTTGGTCAGACCAATTTTTTTTGCAGCCGCGGGAGATAGGTCGATGATATATCCTTTTTGAAATGGCCCGCGGTCATTAATTCTTACAATTACAGATTTATTATTATCGAGCCGTGTTACTTTGACCCTTGTATTAAATGGTAATGTCCGATGGGCAGCAGTCAGGTCTTTTCCTGTAAAAATTTCTCCACTTGCTGTTTTCTGTCCATAATACCCAGGCCCATACCAGCTTGCCAGTCCCCTTTCAACATACTTTTCCTTTGATATACCAGGGATTCTAATAGAAAAACTACATCCATTGAGAAATAATAACAGGATTAGCGCAAACCAGATTTTTTTTCTTTTTTCCAAACAATGCCTCCGCAGGCAAAAGCTCCACAACCATCAATCATCACATCAATTAGAGAAAAGTGCCGTGTAGGAACAAAGAATTGATGATACTCGTCTAAAAAGGCATAAACTAACGAAACAAAACAACTCCAGGCAAGTATTGTTTTAAAAGGAACATTTTTAATAGTGACAACCAGTGCCCGAAACCATGCAAAAGCAAGGATAAAAAATTCCATAAAATGCGCAATCTTTCTCAGCACAAGGTCCCACTGGTTTTCAGAAATTCGTAAATTTGGTACACTGGATAGATAAAAAATCAAACCCATCCAGAAGAAAACAAAACACCACCTCCAGAACTTCTCATATTTTTCAGAAGAAATCATTATGTGAAGGTTGATATGTTACCACAACTTCTTTCAGGGTTTTTACGATATTTTCGCTATCAGACATATAAGCGCAATTTTTCAGCTGTTCCACTTTTTCTTCAAGAAATTCTCTTGAATACCTTTTAGAAATGTTGGCAGTAAAAATTTTCTGATGCCTTGTGGCTCGAGTTCCTTCTTCGGCAGTCAATAGTTCTTCAAAAAGTTTTTCACCTGGTCTGAGTCCAGTGAATTCAATTTTGATATCTTTATAAGGTTCAAGCCCACTGAATTTTATCATCTGTTCCGCAAGAGAAAGAATACTGACTGGCTGGCCCATATCAAGCACAAGTACTTCTCCACCATTACCAATCGCAGATGCCTGCAAAACCAAAAGAACCGCCTCTCTTATTGTCATGAAATATCTTTTCATTTCAGGATGAGTTACTGTTACTGGTCCACCTTTTTTTATTTGCTCAACAAATATTGGAAAGACACTGCCCCTGCTACCAAGAACATTTCCAAATCTTACAGCGATAAATTTACAAGAATTTTCCTGATTAAAACTCATTGCAAGATATTCACAGAATCTTTTTGTCGCACCCATTACTGATGTAGGATTCACTGCCTTGTCAGTTGAAATAAGAACAAACCGTTCAGCATTGTACATCGTAGAAAGTTTGCATAGATTATAGGTACCCAGAATATTTACCTTCACTGCTTCTGAAGCATTTTTCTCAACCATGGGTACATGTTTATATGCAGCAGCATGAAAAATAATTTGGGGCCTGTACTGGCTGAACACAAAATGCAGCCGCTGGTAATCCCTGATATCTCCAAGAATCGGGATAATTTTATCGCCCATGTTTTGATACTTACTTCTCAATCGCTTTTCCTGATAAAAAAGTTCTGTTTCATCAATTTCAAGCAGAATCAAACGACGCGGAGAAAAAAGGCATAACTGATCAACTATTTCTGCACCAATTGAACCAGATGCTCCTGTCACAAGGATATCTTTGTCTCTAAATTGCTCCTCAAGAAGGTGTTGCTCAATTGTAATTTCCTGTCTTCCAATAATTTCTTCTAAGCTCACATCCTCCAATTGCTCAATAATTGGAACTTTTTCATACGAGTCCTCCATAAAATAATGTGGCACTGACTTAATATCCTGAATTTTATGTTTTCTTGCTGTCAGGTAGATTTCCTTTAATTTATCCTGATGAAATCGGGCAATAGAAATAATTATCGTATCAATTTGCATTTTTTCTATCGTCTTTTCGAGGTCGCCAAGATTTCCGAGCACTCTTACTCCATGTACATACATTCCAACTTTTGTTTCATCGTCGTCAAGGAAACCTGCTGGATAGTAAGGAACAAAATTATTTTTCATTAAATTTCGTACAATCATCTCACCAAGATTACCTGCGCCAATAATAATCGCTCTCTTTGAGGTAATTTTTCTCCTTCTTAACAAAATTTCCATAAAAAGTCGCTTGCTTACTCGCAGAGACATTGAAGAAAACATAAAGATGAAAAAATCAAGGATAAGCAATCTGAGAGTAAACGGATAGACACGGTTAGTGATTGTAAAAACCAGGATGGATAAAATGAAAGCAATAACCAAAGATTGAATTAGCCGGAAAAGGTCACTTAACCCGAAAAATCTCCAGGTACTTTTATAAATTCGAAAGACTAAAAGAGAAAAAATCTTTACCGGGACACAGCAAAGAATAAACGCAGGTAAATAATGCTTGAGAGAAAAAAAGTTTGTGCCAAAGATAAATAAAAATGAAAAGACAATACTCAGAACGCCGAACAAAGTATCCAATATCAGGAAAAACAATATTCTTTTACTTTTTGTCGGCTTTGAAAGGTTCCTCAAAAAGTTTTTGAAATTCATTTTTTTGTGTCAATAATTTTAAAGACTGTTTTAAGAATAACTGCCAGGTCTGTTATAAAACCTGCTTCCCTGAGATATTTTTTGTACAGGCCAATCTTCGCTGGCAATATTTCTTTGATATACGCTTGTTCAGTATCTTCGTAATTACTCAAAATGTTCTCCTCATTTCTAAATTCTATTGTTGCATAATCAGTAATTCCTGGTTTCATTGTCAGAATATTTCTGTAATCGTCATTAAAAATTTTAACATATTTTTCAACCTCTGGTCTTGGACCAACAAAACTCATTTCACCCTTCAAAACATTTATTAATTGTGGAAGCTCATCAATTTTAGTTTTTCTCAATAATTTACCAATTTTTGTGATTCTTGGATCACTGTCTTTTGTAATTTTTGGACCAATTTTTTCTGCATCCACCACCATTGTCCTGAATTTTAACAGATAAAACAGGTTAAAATTTTTCCCCACCCTTTTTTGTTTGAAAAAAACAGGTCCTGGAGAAGAAATTTTGATAAGCAATGCCACCGCAATCATCACAGGCAAAACAAAGCCCAAACCTGCAAAGGCCAGAAAAACGTCCAGTATTGATTTGCCGCAGGAAAGGTAAAATCTACCTGGCATACTTTAAAACCCTTTCAATTACAAAATCCTGCTCATCACTTTTCATGCCCGGGTATATGGGTAGAGAAACACATTTTTCAAAAACCGAATTGGCAACCGGGAAATTTTTTTCATCGTACCCGAAGGCATTTTTATAATATGGATGCTTATGGACAGGGATAAAATGGACTGAAGTTCCAATTCCATCTTCCTTTAGTTTTTTGATCAACTCATCCCTGTTGTTCACCTTGACTACGTATAAATGCCAGGCAGATTCTCTATCATTTTTTACAATCACAGGTTTTATCCGGCTTTTCAAAAAGACATCATTGTATTTTTTTGCTATCTCTAACCGCCTTTGCCACATCCACTCAATCTTTTTAAGTTGAGCCAGTCCCAGAGCAGAATTAATATCCGTGGTATTGTATTTATGTCCATTGTCAACAACCTCGTAATACCAATCTCCCTTTAGAGTATATCGGTCCCATGCATCTCTATTAATTCCATGCAGCCGATTGATTTTCATTCTTTTTGCAAACTCCTCATTAGTTGTTGTTATCATGCCTCCTTCTCCAGTGCACAATGTTTTTGTAGCATAAAAACTGAAACATGTAATATCTCCAATTGTTCCGATTGTTTTTCCTCTATATTTTGCGGGTAAAGCATGGGCAGCGTCTTCAATTACATACAGATGATGATTTCTGGCAATTTCCATAATTTCATTCATATCGCACGGCTGACCACCAAAGTGGACAGGCAAAATTACCCTGGTTTTTTCTGTTATGAGGTCTTCTATCTTTGAAACATCCATATTATGGGTACTTTCTTCTATGTCACACAAAACCGGGATTGCCTTAAAATATGTTACAACTTCAGCAGTAGCCACAAAAGTATTTGTTGGCAATATTACTTCATCACCCTGTTTTAGATCGATTGCCTTCAAGGCAAGGTGAAGTGCAGCGGTACAGGAATTAACAGCGATAGCAAATTGCTTTTCCTGAGGAATGCTGGAATTACCAAAAATATAGTTTTTAAACTGGTTTTCAAACTCAATCGTCTTGGGCCCCATTGTCACCCAGCCAGATTTCAAAGAATCCACAACCTGCTCAATTTCTTCTTCAGCGATATACGGCTTATGAAACGGAACTTGCATGATTTTCTCCTATCATACATATCGACCGATGTCTTCAATAGTTTTCATCAATTTCTTTGCCAGCACTTCATAGTTATGATTTTTCATAACATATTCCCTGCCATTTTTACCGAGCTGAAATCTATCTTTCTCAGACATTTTATAGAGGCTCAATATAGCATCTGCTATTGCTTTTGGATTTTCAGCCGGGACTGAAATACCGCAGTTGGCTAAAGCGACAATATCGTATTGTGTATCTATTGAATGGATTATAGGTTTACCTGCAAGCATATAATCAAAAATTTTATTCGGCGAAACTCCATATTTAAACAGTTCTCTTTTTCTTAGACCAATATAGCAAATGTCAACCCAAGAAAGAAGGGATTGTATCTGAGATTTCTTCACTCTATTCAGAAAAACGATATTATCGAGACCTTTTGCCAGGTGCGCCAATTTTTCTTTTTCTCCACCATCGCCGACTATTAGAATTAAAATATCTTGGTAATCTTTCAATAGTTTTCCCGCCTCAATCAAATATTCAAGTGCATTAGCGATACCAATATTTCCCACATAGGCAACTATAAATTTATTTTTAGGGATCATGTTTTTAATACTATTATCCAGAGCCTCGGCTTTTTCTGATTCCTTCAAATCAACCCCGTTTGGTATATAAATGAACTTTTTATTATACCCTTGGTCGTGCAAATACTCTCCGTAATTTGATAATACTGAGATAATTGCGTTACTTTTTTCAATGGCAAGTGCCTCAAAAACCTCTAAGATCTTCACGAATGGGTGGTTTGTTGAATATCCACCAAGTTCAATAATAGAAAGTGGCCATATGTCTTTAACCTCAAAAATTAACTTTGCATTGAACCGTTTACACAATCTTAAGGCAGGATACACTGGCATTGTCTGCATGGGCGAGACTATTATCACATCAGGTTTAGGTAATTGATGTGTCGGTAACCTGAAAAGTGAAAATGTAAAATTAAACCATTTTAAAATTCTTTTTTTATCAGTAGAGCTTTTATAATGAGGGACCTTAATCCATAAATATCTAATTCCATCTATTTCTTCGATTGTAAATTTTCCCTTAACGGATGGAAGATGTTTGAAAAGATGGGAATATGCCGCAGTAATAATCGTGACATCATAACCACTCTTAACCATTTCCCTTCCTAAATAATAATGCCTGAACTCCATCCCATGGTGTGGAGAACCAGCATATTCATTTATTATCCAGATATCTTTCATTATTTCTTTCCAGCTCTTTTATTGCTTCTAAATAGTTAATAAATTCAAATTTGTTATCCTTGAGAAATCTTATTAACCAAATATACCATTCCATCCAACTATTAAAGCAATGGCTAAAATATCTGTCATGAAAAAGAAGGGTAAAAAATTTGAGATTTTTATTTATAGCCATATTGAGTATTTTCTTGGTTGTTTCCTTTGCCTGAGAAAGTGTCTGGTTCTGAAATCTGGAATTCTTATAAAAAACCCACCCATCCATTAAGGTAACAGGAAATTCCCACATTTTTCCAATTTTATATGGATTTCGAAGAGCTGGGATTGTGGAATCGAACAAATATCCAGTATTATCTAAAAACTGTAATGTCATTTCAGAGACTTTTAGATTATGCATTCTAATACCATAGCATCGAAAGCCGTAGATTTTGCCAAAAAGATCATACTCCCGTTTAATTTTACTAAAATCGTCAAATTCAATTCCATGAATCCCCACTAACAAACCCATTCTTTTAAGGTATTCTATTTTTTCTATTGAGTCCCTTAAGGAATACGAGATACCTCCTCCTTTTGCAACAGCAACAAAGAAAGTAGACGGTATGTCTTGCATTTTGTCGAATTTGCTCAGTTGTTCGATATTATTCCATTTATTCGATAAAAAGTTCCATGCCCTACGAAGAACTTCTGTTAGTCTGATATATCCGAGTCCAAATTCAATAAAAGTTCTTGCCCAGTACTTCGGAATGATAAAGTCAACTGTGTGTTCCCATGGCTTTATATGGTCAACATCGTGTGAAACAATAATTTTCATTAAAACAATTCCCTCTTGTAAAACTTAAGAAATATTTCCAATGGAAGTTTTGCTTTATTAACCCTGAAGTAAGGTGTTAATACCCCCCCAAAACCTCTGAAGTATTTTTCTATTTCAGGAACCATCGACCCTTCGAAATCGAAATATTTTAACCCCAAACTCTTTGCGTAGATAATCCCTTCCCACATACTCAATACACCTGCTCCTCGATGCTTACTTGACTCGTCATATCCACCCAACAGATAATGAGCGTAGGAACCATTATGGATGCATAACATAGCAGAAATTGCTTTAGTTCCTTTAAATGAAGCAAATACAAAACAATTTTCAGGAGTAGCGAAATCAAACAAAATCTTTTCTAGCCACGTTAAATTTATTTTTTTTCCTTGTCTTTCAAATGTTTTTAGAACCAAAGATTTCACCAGACCATAATCATCAATTTTACGAGCGATAACGCCATCTTTTATAGCCCTCGTTATATCGTTTCTTCTCTCAGGTGACATGTTCTTATAGATACCATTAACTTCTTGGTTTAGGTCCAGTATGTATGTAAACTCAGGTATTACCTTAAATTTTTTCCAAATAAACGGTTGAACATCAATGATGTTATAACCTAGAGAAAAAGTAATTATGGAGAAAGATAGGTTCTCCACTGTTTCCGCCATAAGAGAAGATACTTCCTTCCATTTGCTCATAATATGGACATGATTTTGAGAGTCTACTTTAAAAACCGGTCCTACGTAGGGAGTGAACGGAGGATTTAGACAGATTTTTAAACCAAATTTTTTTTCACAATATAAGGCAAACCCCCCTTTTATTTTCTCATTTTCGTAAATTCCAAAAAATTTTATTCTGTCTTCAAAAAGTTTTAGCCAGCGAGTGGTATTAAAAATGCTTCCACTTTCTTTAACAATTTCATCGTACTTTTTTCTGTCCTGGTCGTTCTCAATTTGTTTAATTTCCATATTTTCACCTCAAAACAACAAAAACTCTGACTCTTAATCTTTTAAGGACCGGCCTCCGAACCATCAAGGAAAAAACAGTGAACTTTCTCTTTTTATCCATTTCTGCTTACGCCCGAGACAGACTAGTTGTCAAAGCCTTAAAATAGACTTCTTTAATTTTTAGTGCGATTTTATCCTCTGAAATTTCGGAAATTTTTTCTCTTCCGTTCGACCGAATATTTAAATCTAAAACCTCGCAAACTGCGGAAGCAAGTAGATCTGTATCTGGCGGAAGAACTTTTGAAGGGAATACTCCATCTAATCTTTCCTCAACATCTCCACACTTAACGCTAACAACAGGTAAATTACACGCCATGGCTTCTTTTACTATATTCGGACTTCCCTCACGAAAGGATGTATAAAGCAGGACATCTGCAGCATTTAAAAATAATGGAACCTTACTTGGAGGAGTATCTTTTAGTACTATAAGTTCGACATCCGGCCTATATGCCTTCACATGGAGAAATACTGCTTCTGCCAGTTTAACATTTTTTGTAGGGGAGTGTGCATCACATAAAATGATCTTTTTTGCGTTTGAAATTCCTAAAGCTTGTCTGGCTAACTCCCTGCCCATAGGGTAAAAAGTTTCAAGAGGAATCCCTGTTGGAATAATTGTTGCCTTTTCTTGGCACCTTTTAGGTAAGTCCTGAAAAAGTTCCCTACTCACAACTATGATTTGATCAGCAAAAATGGCACAGAATTTACTAATGAAAACACTGATTTTGCTCAAAGTTTTAATTCTTTTGTAATTGACATAAACGCCAGCAAGGTCACTTCCTCGGAATGTAACCACTAATTTTATATTGAAAGTTAACGAGGCAATCACTCCCAATAGCGAAGTTATGGACCCAAAATGGCAGTGTATCAAATCTGGTTTTGTTGTCATGCAAGTTTTAATAATGCAACCCAAGCTTCTAAAAAAATCCCTTGGACTTGCCCCCCTTCCGCAGTAAATTTTAGAGATTTTCACACCAGATTTCTCCAGTGACCGGACCTGCCGAAAAACAAATTCATTTTCGTCCGGGGGTCTATATCCATTCAACAATGCCAGCACCCTCATTCCTCATTCATCCTTAGTAGCATCCAATTAAAATTTAGAGAGCCAAGAAATTTGAACATTTTCAATAAAATAAACAGTTATTTTAATCAACATTCAGAAAGGTTGATTTGCCTCATAACTTATTATAATTTTATTATAACATATTACTAAAAGTTACCCAACATTGATTTGAAATCTCGATTTTTTGTTATCGGGGAGACTACTGAACCATACATATAATTACCCGTAGTCGAATTTAATAATAATCTATATGCCCGGTTTCTAATGAAGATATAGAGGTATTGAACCGGACTGAAAAACCCAAAAAAAAGGTAAATAGAAAATCATTTAAAGATGTGGTCATTTTCACCGTTTTGTACCAATGAGGAAAGGGATTATCAATCTACTCGCCCTCCTTCTGTTATGCTTTGAATATGTGTAAGGTTGTGATCCCTGAACGCGGATTTGAGTTCAAAAATCCTTTATACCTTAAATTCTTGATACTCTCGCAAGTAATACTTATGTTTTTCTCCCCTTTCCCTTTGTTACAGAATTCAGAAAACAAAAAGATAGTCTGAAAACTGTATTTCTATTGGACCATAAACGCCAGAATCTTTGCTTTTTTGTTATTGCCGATACCAAAAGCACGGGCTCAGTGAAGGTTTCTTGGCTTTAAATTTATAAGTTTTCAACCAATAACCTTGTTCTTTCGGCTTCTACCGGCGTCAGATATTCAAAGCACGATGGCAGAAAGAGGTATTTTTTAAGTGGATAAGACAGGATCCGAAGATAAAAGACATTGAGACAGGTACCAAGTCTGGATCGCCATGAGTTGTCATCCTCTGTTGATCTATATCAGATGTCAGTCCAAATCATGAATTTCGTACTTTATTTCACTTAGGACCTTCACGAATAATAGATATTATTGGCTCGTTGAACTTAAACATGATTAAACTACTAAAACTGAAGGAGTTGATTCTACTTCAGGTCGATTTTTAGACGACAGTAATGGTTTCTCAGATTATATTTTTAACCCGATTTCAGAACTACAATGCCACATCGTACCCAACTCGTACAACAAATTGACTCGGACAGTTTTTTAGATTATCATGGAATAAATCATCAAAAAGTATATGAACTATTAAAAGAAGAATATTTAAAACCGGAGGAAGATATAAAATTCAACGATAATTAGAGCGAGATAAATTAAACACAACAAAGGACATAAGGAACCTAAAGGAAGGCGGAAAAATTCAACATTTGCTTTTAGTATGTAAGGTTAATTAAGAAGAAATAAAAAGGGCGGATACGAAATTACACGACAACCCAAAGCCCAGATATGCCCTTTGAATGGAGTGATAAAAGATGTGTGGAATCTTTGGATGTATCAATTTGAATGGTTTTTTCAAAAGAGAAGACTCCTACAGGTTTATTCATTTAACCGAAATGGTTTCATATAGAGGACCAAATGCTTCAGGCTATGTAATGTTAAATATAAAAAAATCTGTGATTGATAATTACTTTGATGTTTTTTTAGGACATAAAAGACTTTCAATAATCGACCTAACAAGTGTAGCAAACCAACCAATGGAAGACAAAGGGGTTTGGATTGTATATAATGGCGAAATTTTTAATTATTTAGAGCTAAAGGAGGAATTAAAAAAAGATGGCTTTATATTTAACAGCAATTCGGATACAGAGGTAATTTTAAAAATTTACAGAAAATATGGAGAAACTGGTTTTGAGAAATTAAATGGTATGTGGGCATTTGCTGTAGTAGACCTGCCTAATAAGAAAATTGTGTTGAGCCGGGATAGGTTTTCAATCAAACCCTTATACTTTACACAGATTGACGGACAATTTTATTTCGCAAGCGAGGTTAAACAGCTTATACCTTTTATACAGAAAAAGGAAATAAATCGTAATATAATGTACACATTTTTGCAGCAAGGGATTTTGGATTATAACGACGAAACATTTTTTAATGGCATATATAAGCTTGAGCCAAAAACAAATATGGTTATCCATTTAATTGACAACAAGATAGAGTACAAAAGATACTGGGATTATAC
>Ga0209720_1001516_pt1 | contig 19401 bp, 17 predicted proteins | sample AD_JPNMR3_MetaG_FD_184426 | JGI IMG/M metagenome (GOLD analysis project Ga0209720, IMG submission 184426) | Active sludge microbial communities of municipal wastewater-treating anaerobic digesters from Japan - AD_JPNMR3_MetaG (SPAdes) (version 2) | ecosystem: Engineered > Bioreactor > Anaerobic...
CACCAGGATATGCGGCTGGCCGAAGTAGCCCAGGCCCCAGGCCAGCAGCGAGACGATGCCGACAAAGCTGGCGCCGCGCATCATGTCGAACTTCTCGGCAGCGACGATGGCGTGCCAGTCCTGGCCCGGCTGCAGTTGGCCCTGCACGGCCAGCCAGGCCATCACGGGCGCCAGGATCAGCGCGGTGATCATCAGGGAGGCCTGGATGGTGTCGGTCCAGCTCACGGCCAGGAAGCCGCCGATCAGCACATAGGCGATGGTGCAGGCCGCGCCCACCCACAGGGCGGTGGCGTAGGGCATGCCGAACATGTTCTCGAACAGGCGCGCGCCCGCCACCACGCCCGAGGCGCAGTACAGCGTGAAGAACACCAGGATCACCATGGCGGTGACGATGCGCAGCAGGTTGCCCTTGTCCTCGAAGCGGTTGGCCAGGTAGTCGGGCAGGGTCAGCGCATTGCCGGCGCGCTCGGTGTACAGGCGCAGGCGCGCCGCCACCAGGCGCCAGTTGAGGTAGGCGCCCGCGACCAGGCCAATGGCGATCCAGGCTTCGGACAGGCCCGACAGGTAGACCGCGCCCGGCAGGCCCATGAGCAGCCAGCCGCTCATGTCCGAGGCGCCGGCCGACAGCGCGGTGACGAAGCTGCCCAGGCTGCGCCCGCCCAGGATGTAGTCCGACAGGTTCTTGGTGCCCAGGTAGCCCAGGGCGCCGATGCCCAGCATCGCCACCAGGTAGATGGCGAACATGATCGCCGTAGGGTCGTTCCAGGAAAATTGCATGATGTTCACTATTTAATGAATAGCTGCCCGCGCTTGTATGGCGGGCGCTAGGGTCTGTTTTTATTGAAAGCTCTTGTGGTGCTTTCCCGTTGCGCAGCCTTGTCAGGCCATGGTCATCAGCTGTGCGTTACCGCCCGCCGCCGCGGTGTTCGTGCTGATGGATTGCTCGTGCAGCAGGGCCGCCAGGTCATAGCCCTTGCCAGCCATCAGTTCGTCGCTGCTGCGGCTCTCCACGCGCACCAGGGCGCCCTCGCGGGCGGCCACCAAGACGCCGATTTGCAGCAGCGCATCGCCATCGCCCTCGAACAACAGCGCGGCGATGGGGGCGCTGGCGTCCTGCAGGCTGGCGGCGTCGGCGCGCTGCAGCCAGGCGCTGCCTGCGTCGCCCAGGGCCTGGCTCAGCGCCTGCCAGGCGGCGGCGCAGCCCTGGTCCTCCTGTGCCAGCAGCACATGGCAGGGGTTGCCGCTGGCCAGGGCCGCGGCCAGCTGGTGCACCAGGCCCAGCGGTGTACGCGGCAGCGCCCAGACCGGGCCGCGCGGCAGCAGGCGATAGCGGTTGGCCTCGCCCGTGGGACCGGGCAGCAGCCAGCTTGCACCCTGGCGCGCAGCAGAGAGCGCGGCGTCGCAGGCGGCGCGCGCCAGGGCGGCATCGACGCCGGGCAGCACCGTCTGCTGCAGCCGCGCCAGCAGTTCCAGCGTCGGTTCGGGCTGCGCGCCCTCGGCGCGCGGCAGCGCGGCCAGGGCGGCGTTCGGCTCGCCCTGCACCAGGCGGTGCAGGTACAGCGGGCCGCCGGCCTTGGGGCCGGTGCCCGACAGGCCCATGCCGCCAAAGGGCTGCACGCCCACCACGGCGCCGATCACGTTGCGGTTGACGTAGATGTTGCCGGCCTGCACGCGCTCGCTCAGGTGGGCAATGGTTTCGTCGATGCGGCTGTGCATGCCAAAAGTGAGGCCATAGCCCGTGGCATTGATGCCATCGACCAGGGCGTCGAGCTGCTCGCGCTGGAAGCGGATGACATGCAAAACCGGGCCAAAAACCTCACGGGTCAGACGCGAAGTGCTATCAATTTCAATAATCGCCGGAGCCACATAGTGACCGTTCAGGGGCTCGGTGCCGCCACGCTGCACGCGTGTGACCTTCTGGCCGGCGGCCTGCATGCGCTCGATATGTGCCTCGATTTGCGCACGCGCCTGCTCGTCGATCACCGGGCCCACGTCGGTGCTCTGGCGGTCGGGGTTGCCCATGGACCATTCCTGCAGCGCGCCCTGCAGCATGGTGAGCGTGCGCTCGGCCACGTCTTCCTGCAGGCACAGCACGCGCAGGGCGGAGCAGCGCTGGCCGGCCGAGTCGAAGGCCGAGGCCAGCACGTCGGCCACCACCTGCTCGGCCAGGGCCGAGGAGTCCACGATCATGGCGTTCTGGCCGCCGGTTTCGGCGATCAGCGGAATCGGGTGGCCGTTCACTGACAGGCGGCTGGCGAGCTGGCGCGCAATGATGCGTGCCACCTCGGTGGAGCCGGTGAACATCACGCCCGCCACCTGCGGGTGCGCCACCAGGGCCGCGCCCACGGTCTCGCCGCGGCCGGGCACGAGCTGCAGTGCGCCCTGGGGTACGCCGGCCTCGTGCAGGATCTGCACCATGGCCGCGGCCGTGAGCGGCGTCTGCTCGGCCGGCTTGGCCAGCACGGTGTTGCCGGCGGCCAGGGCCGCGGCCACCTGGCCGGCAAAGATGGCCAGCGGGAAGTTCCAGGGGCTGATGGCCAGCACCACGCCCAGCGGGCGCTGCGCGGCGTTGTCGAACTGCGCCGCCACCTGGGCGCCGTAGTAGCGCAGGAAGTCCACGGCCTCGCGGATCTCGGCCACGGCATTCGGCAGGGTCTTGCCGGCCTCGCGCATGATCAGGCCCATCAGCGGCTGGCTGCGCTGCTCCAGCAGGTCGGCGGCGCGCGCCAGCACGTCGGCACGCGCCGCCGGGGGCGTGCCGGCCCAGATGGGGGCGGCCTGCGCGGCGCGCTCGGCGGCGGCCTGGGTTTCCTCGGCAGTGGCCTCGCGCACCCAGCCGACGATGTCGCTCAGCTCGGCCGGGTTGCGCAGCGCCTGCCAGCCGGGTGCCTGGGCCGGGTTGGCGGGCAGCGTGACCTGGGGCGGCGCGGCCAGGTAGGTCTGGCGCGTGCTGTAGAGCAGGGCGGCGGCCAGCGAGGCGAGCTGCTGCTCGTGCGCCAGGTTCAGGCCCTGCGAGTTGGCGCGCGCCTGCCGGCCTTCGCCGGCAAACAAATCATGGGGCAGGGGAATGCGCGGGTGCGGGGCGCCCAGGCGCCCCTCCTGGCTGGCGATCAGCAGCACGTCCTGCACCGGGTCGGTGACGAGCTCGGCCACCGGCACGCTGGCGTCGCCAATGCGGTTCACGAACGAGGTGTTGGCGCCGTTTTCCAGCAGGCGCCGCACCAGGTAGGCCAGCAGTGTCTCGTGGCTGCCGACGGGCGCGTAGATGCGGCAGGGGCGCGCCAGCTTGCCTTCCGAACTGGGGCCGGTGACCTGCGCATACAGCGGCTCGCCCATGCCGTGCAGGCACTGGAACTCGTACTGGCCGCTGTAATAGCTGCCGCCCACGCTGGCGGCCAGCTGGTAGATGCTGGCCAGGGTCTGGGCGTTGTGCGTGGCAAATTGCGGGTAGATGGCGTCGGGCGCCTCCAGCAGCTTTCTGGCGCAGGCCAGGTAGCTCACGTCGGTATAGACCTTGCGTGTGTACACCGGGTAGCCGGCCAGGCCGTCCAGTTGCGCGCGCTTGATCTCGCTGTCCCAGTACGCGCCCTTGACCAGGCGAATCATCAGGCGGCGGCGGCTGCGGCGGGCCAGGTCGATCAGGTATTCGATGACCTGCGGGCAGCGCTTCTGGTAGGCCTGCACCACGAAGCCTATGCCGCTCCAGCCGCGCAGCGAAGGCGCGGCGCACAGCGCCTCCATCAGGTCCAGCGACAGCTCCAGGCGGTCGGCCTCCTCGGCGTCGATGTTCATGCCGATGTCGTATTGCTTGGCGAGTTCCGCCAGGTGCAGCACGCGCGGCAGCAGCTCGGCCATCACGCGGTCGTACTGGGCGCGCGAGTAGCGCGGGTGCAGGGCCGAGAGCTTGATGGAGATGCCCGGGCCTTCGAAGATGCCGCGCCCCGAGGACGCCGCGCCGATGGCGTGGATGGCCTGCTCGTAGTCGCGCAGGTAGCGCTGCGCATCGGCATCCGTCGCCGCGGCCTCGCCCAGCATGTCGTAGCTGTAGCGAAAGCCCTGCTGCTCGTACTTGCGGCTGTTGGCCAGGGCCTCGGCGATGTGCTGGCCGGTGACGAACTGCTCGCCCATGAGCTTCATGGCGCGGTGCACGCCCTGGCGGATCAGCGGCTCGCCGCCCTTGCCGATGACGCGCGTGAGCGCCGAGGACAGGCCCTTCTCGCTGTTGGTGGCTGTCAGCTTGCCCGTCAGCACCAGGCCCCAGGCGGCGGCATTCACGAACAGCGAGGGCGAGCGCCCGACATGCGAGCGCCAGTCGCCCTTGCTGATCTTGTCGCGGATCAGCGCGTCGCGCGTGGCCTTGTCGGGGATGCGCAAGAGCGCCTCGGCCAGGCACATCAGCGCCACGCCCTCCTGGCTGGAGAGCGAGAACTCCTGCACCAGTGCGGCCACGCCGCTGGTCACGGGTGCATCGCGCAGGCCCTGCACCAGGCGCGAGGCCAGTTCACGCACCTTGGCGGCCTGGGCCTCGTCCTGCGCGCGCGCCAGCGGCAGCAATGCCGGCAGGCATTCGGTCTCGGGCCTGTGCCAGGCGGCGGTGATGGCGGCGCGCAGCGGGGTCTGCGGCAGGATCGACTGGGCGAAGGCGAGGAAGGGTTGCGCCTCTTGCGCGGTGGTGGGTTGCACCTCGTCCTTGCCGTCTTCGGGTGCGCCTTCGCCTGCGCCAAAAATCCGGAGGGTGGTGGCGCCGCGCTCCAGTGCATCCACATATTGCAGCACGGCCTGCTTGATCAGCCAGTGCGGGGTGCGGTTCAGGTTCTGGGCGGCGTTGCGAATACGCTCGCGCAGGAGGTCATCGACCTTGATGCCAACGGTGGTGGACATGGGTGTTGCGGAAGTGAGGGGCGGGAGGGGATGGCCGCAGCGGCGCCCACGGCTCGACCGGCGTGAACTGTGTCATGGTTGCACCTTTTCATGAATAGGGTAAACCCTATGAGCAACCTTGGCCCGCCGGGAGAAGGAATTCTGCCCGCCTGGCCATCGATGCCCAGGGATGAGCGCACGCCGTGCTGCCTGGAGCGCAGGGCGTGCCAGTGCCTCAAAACCGGATTGCAGCCGCGCCCGATCGGCGCAAGCAGCTATTATTTTTGCAGTAATCGCAGATGCGCCACCAGCTCGGCAAAGCCGGCCCCGCGCTCGGCCCGTGTCACGTAGCGCGGCAGGTGGCTCAGCTGGGGTACGAAGCGGGCAATGTTGGCCACGCCCACGCTGTGCGGGAAGTGCTGGAACATCAGCTGGTCATTGGTGGAGTCGCCCACGTAGACCCAGCGGTCCAGCTCGGCATCCAGCTCGCGGCCCAGCAGCTGGCGGATGATCCAGCGCGCGCCCTCCAGCTTGTTGTGCGCGCCGAACCAGCCGTTGATGTGGATGCTGCTGACGGTGGCGTTCATGCCGGCGGCGCGCATGACCTGCACGCACTGGTCGATGGCGGTCTGCGGCAGGTGGGTGAACTCGCTGTGGTCGATGGCGATGTCGGTCTCGCGCCCCAGGGAATCCTGGGCGCGGCGCGCGCCCGCCACCGTGGCCTCGATCCGCGCCAGCACCTGCTGCATGCGGGCGAAATGGGCGGCGCGGGTGGCGGCATCCTGTTGATACCATTTTTGTAGCTGCTCGCGCTCGCTGGACGGGCGCTGCAGCCCATCTTGATCAAATTTCACCAGAGCCACGGCGCCGTTTTCGGCCACGATGGCGTCCAGCGGCCAGGCGAGCGCGAACGGCTCGCTCCAGCCCACCGGGCGGCCGGTGATGGCGATCACGTGCAGTCCGGCGGCCTTCAGCCGGCCCAGCGCGGCCAGCGCGTCGGGCGTGATCGCGCCGTCGGTGGTCAGGGTGTCGTCGATGTCGGTCAGCACGCCGTGCAGCGCGGGCCACGTACCCGGACGCAGTTCGGCCAGGGGTTTCACGGCCGAGCCAGCGCGGCCGACAGCGGCTCGCGCGGCACGTTGTCGACGTCGTGGTGCAAAAAGGCGATCAGGAACTGGATGCCGATGATCAGCGGCAGCGCCGCCAGCATCACGGTGCCGCTGGAGGCCGGCACGCCGGTGGCCACGCTGTGAATCCACTGCGCGGCACCAAAACCCAGCCCCAGCGCGCACAGCAGCACGCCGGCCAGGCTGTAGACGCTGCCCATGTTGAAGTCGCGCACCAGATAAACGTAGACATAGCGCTTGAAGAAGCGCTTGACGTGCTTGCCCATGAACTCGGGCAGCACGCGCGAGACCTTCAGATTGGACTGCTCGTCGGCGTACACCGCGTCCATCGGCACGTCCTGCACCACGGCGCGGATGATGTTCAGGCGGTACAGCATGTCGCTTTCGAAGAAGTAGCGGCGCTCCAGCTTTTCCAGTGGCAACTGGCGCAGCACCTCGGCGTGGACGGCGGTGTAGCCGTTGGTCGGGTCCATCACGGGCCAGTAGCCGGAACTGAGCTTGGTGACGAAGGACAGCGCCGCATTGCCCAGCAGCCGGATGCGCGGCATGCCGCGCAGCGACTCGGGCCGGTAGAAGCGGTTGCCCTTGGTGTAGTCGGCGCGGCCGCGCAGGATGGGCTGCACGAACTTCGGGATCAGCGCCGGGTCCATCTGCCCGTCGCCGTCGATCTTGACGACGATGTCCATGCCGTCGGCCAGCGCCGCCTGGTAGGCGGTGACCACCGCCCCGCCCACGCCGCGGTTCTCGGGGTTGTAGAGCACGCGCACGCGCGGGTCGCGGTGGCTCTGCTCGATGAAGCGGCCGCTGCCCTCGGGGCAGGCGTCGTCCACGGCGTAGATGCGCTCGACCTCGGGGCCGATGGCGTCGATCACGCCCAGCACGTGCTGCGTGACCTTGTAGCAGGGGATGGCGACGGCGATGCGCATGGGTCGATTTTCAACTGGCCGAGGCCAGTGCCACGCCGGCCATGATCAGGACGCCGCCGGCCAGGGTTCTCCAGTGCAGCGGTTCGCCCAGGAAGGCCCAGGCCAGCGTCGGCACGATCAGGAAGGCCAGGCCCATGAAGGGGTAGGCCAGGTGCAGGGGGGCGTGGCGCAGGATCCAGACCCAGCCGAGGGTGGTGATGCCGTACAGCACCAGTGAGGCGACAAGCCAGCCGTTGAATACCCAATCCAAGAGTTGGGCCTGCGCCGGCAGCGCCAGCGCAGCCTTCTTGAACAGCAACTGGCCTATGGCGATGCAGAGGACGCAGAGCAGCGTGGCCAGGACAGTCAGGTTTGACATGGGCGGCGTGGGTGGGAGAGGAGATCCGGCATTGTGGACCGTGTGAACAAGTCAGGCGGCGCCGCTCGCCAGTGGAGCACGCGATCCTGTGCGGTGTGCGATCGCCATGGGCAGCAACAGCAGCGGTGCGTAGAAGAAGATCAGCAGATAGCGGTACTCCGCGGCGATCGAAAACACGAACACGCCGAGCAACTGCACCAGCAGGGTGCCGCTGATCATGAGTTCGTCGCGGTCGCGCACCTGGACTGAGCGTTTGAAGCACAGCAGCACCAGCAGCACGCCGACCAATGGGCTCCACAGCAGGAAACGCCAGTTGTAGCTCGCTTCGTAGAGTCGGTTCAGTGTCTGCGGCAGGGTGGTCAGGCGCAATGGGTTGTACTCGGAGCGCGTGGAGACCATCGTCAAGCCCTGGCGGGCATTGTCCGGACCAACCATGCCGCCCTGAGCCAGCGCTGATGCCAGGAATATATTGATCCGGCTGGCGGTGAATGCGGGAATGTTCCGCCAGAGGTTGTAGGTCAGGAAATCCGTGCGCAGGCGGCGGAAATCGGTTTTCGACATCTCGTAGAACCGAACCCGATCATGGTGCTGATGCCATAGCGTGTCCCAGTAGTCACGGTCGTAGAGACGGTCGATGTCTTCCTGGCTGATGTATCGATACATGATCTCCTTGGTTCGGTCGGTCACCATGTGCCGCGTTTCCCACAGATTCATGGGCCGCGTCTGCATGAAGTTGACCGTTTCAAACAGGATCAACGGCTTCATCGCGCTGTGTCCTCGACCCAAGTCGGCTGCCTTGCCGCCCCACTGGATGGCCATGGTCCAGAACAATACAGTGGCCACCAAGGCCCAGCGGCCCGTGCCTTTCAGTCGTACCGCCAGATAGGTCAAGGGCACCAGCATGATGAACCCGTTGCCCTTGAAGTAACAGGCGGCAGGAAACAGGATGAACAACCATGCGATGGTCCAACCGCTCATGCGGCCATGCCTCAGGGCCAGCCAGATCTCGAACAGCACGGCCACGAAGGCCAGGCTGAAGATGGCATCCGGATAGAGGCTGGTGCCGTAGTTGAGCACATGCGGCGCGCAGGCCACCAGCACCAGCAACCCCGTGGCCACCCGAGGGTGCCTGTGAATGTAGACCCAGCCGATGATGCGCGACAGGATGGCTACCTGCAACAGCACCAGAGGCAGCACCAGCACCTCGATCCGCTGACTGAGACCATAGGTGCCGAGGGCATACAGCAGCCACGCCGGATCCTTGCCCGTGTGTCTGGCGCCGCCCTGGTTGATGTTCGCGATCAGGGAGTAACCGTCCTGCCCCATGGGGCCGGGCCAGACGCCCACGTACCAGGTCAGGTACACGAGCAGCAGCACCAGGCTCGTGCTGAGATAAATGCGTATCGGGCGCAGTCGCTCGACCTCGTTCAGGGGGCGCAAGAGGGTTGAGCTCATCCTCCCGCCTGCAACGCCAGCCCCGCATGCTCGCGCAGCGGGTGGAAATGGATCTTGGGGAAGCGCTCCTGCGCCAGCCGCACGTCGTAGGGGCTGGTGCACAGATAGGTCAGTGTATTGGCCGCGTCGTGCGCCATGCGCAGGGGGTAGGCGTTTTCGAACTCGCGCAGCTCTTGCGGCGTATCGGCCGTGATCCAGCGCGCGCCCGTGTACTGGCAGCCTTCCAGGCGCACGTCGCAGTCGTATTCGGTCTTCAGGCGGTGCTGCACCACTTCAAACTGCAGCTGGCCGACGGCGCCCAGCAGCATGTTGCCGCCGGCATCCGGTTTGAACACCTGGATGGCGCCTTCCTCGCCCAGCTCCATCAGGCCCTGCTGCAGCTGCTTGGAGCGCAGCGGGTTCTTGAGCACCACCGTCATGAACAGCTCGGGCGCGAAGAACGGCAGGCCGGTGAACTGCAGGTTCGGCCCGTCGGTGATGCTGTCGCCCAGCTGTACGCCGCCATGGATGGTGAAGCCGATGATGTCGCCGGCGTAGGCCTCATCGACCGCCTCGCGGCGCTGGCTCATGAAGGTGACGACGCTGGTCGGGCGCAAATCTTTGCCCGTGCGCTGCACGCGCATCTTCATGCCCGGCTGGTATTTGCCACTGGCCACGCGCACGAAGGCGATGCGGTCGCGGTGGTTGGCGTCCATGTTGGCCTGCACCTTGAAGACCACGCCGGTGAAACCCTTGTCCTCGGGGTGGATGGTCTTTTGCTCGCGCTGGCGGTTCACCTCGGTGTAGGCGATGCGCGGGCCGGGCGGGGGCGACATGTCGACCACGGCGTTCAAGACCTCCATCACACCGAAGTTGTTCACGCCCGAGCCGAAGAACACCGGGGTGAGCCGCGCCGCCAGGAACTCCTGGTGATCCCACGCGATGGAGGCGCCCACGGCCAGCTCCATGCTTTCGATGGCGTCGTCGTAGGCCTTGCCGAAGCGTGCGCGCAGCTTGTCCACCTCGGTGAGCGGGATGACCTCGAAGTCCTCCGGCCGCTTCTCGCTGCCGGCCTGGAACACCGTCATGCTCTGCGTGCGCAGGTCGATGATGCCGCCGAAGCTCTTGCCCTGGCCCACTGGCCAGGTCATGGGGCAGCAGGGCATGCCCAGCTCGCGCTCCACTTCGTCGAGGATGTCAAGCGGGTCGCGCACCTCGCGGTCCATCTTGTTGACGAAGGTGATGATGGGCGTGTCCCTCTGGCGGCAGACCTCGATCAGGCGGCGCGTCTGCGCCTCCACGCCGTTGGCGGCGTCGATGACCATCAGCGCCGAATCGACGGCCGTCAGTACGCGGTAGGTGTCCTCGCTGAAGTCCTTGTGGCCGGGCGTGTCGAGCAGGTTGATGACGTGCTCGCGGTAGCTCATCTGCATCACGCTGGACGCCACCGAGATGCCGCGCTGCTTCTCGATCTCCATCCAGTCGGAGGTGGCATGGCGGCTGGCCTTGCGGCCCTTGACGGCGCCGGCGATCTGGATGGCGCCCGAGAACAGCAGCAGCTTTTCCGTCAGCGTGGTCTTGCCGGCGTCGGGGTGGGAGATGATGGCGAAGGTGCGGCGGCGCCGGGTTTCGGAGGCGAGGGACACAGAAAGCTCAGGAAAAGTCAGGTCAGGTGACGGGGCAGGTCGGACGATTGGTGCAGCACGCGCAGCACGTCGATGCGGTCGGGGTGTTCAACGTAGAAGACGGCGAAAGGAAAGTGAGACAGGGTCCAGAAGCGCATTCCCTTGACGCGCACCGCTCTGGCATGGCGCGGCGAGCCCGTGCCCGGATGATGGGCGATGTGAACCAAGGCGTTGTCGTATTCATCGAGAAAGCGCTCGGCCAGTGGGTATCCACCCTGTATCCAGTAATGGTCGAAGGCTCTATCAATGTCAGTTTCCGCGGCGGCGCGCGGTTGGACGGGCTTCACCTGGGGTGGGACTCGGCAGCGCGGGCGGCGGCGATGCGCGCGTTCAGCTCGGCGCGGTGCTCCTCCCAGGTGCGCGAGGAGGGGCCGGAATCGATGCCTTCCTGGATCAGCGCTACGAAGCGCTCCTCGGCCGCGCGCTCCTCGTCGCGCCGCACCAGCTCGCGCATGTATTCGCTGGTGCTGCTGTAGCCGCGCGCCTTGACGCGGGCATCGACGAAGGCCTTCAGCTCGTCGGTCAGCGAGATGTTCATCGTGACGGTGCTCATGGCGTGATTTTAAGGCTTGGCAAGCCTTGTCAACGACGAGTGACCGCTATAATTCGCGCCTTTCCGAGGAGCGTTGCAGCGCCCCCACCATGCGGGGCGTGAGGCTCGGAATTCGATCCAGGCAACGACGCTCACCCACTGATCGCGTGTGGTGAGCTGTTCATCCCGTCAGTGGTTTTTCAAAAGCATTGCCTTTGGAGCAAACCATGAACGCACCCCTGAAGAACCCCGTGGCGCAGGACTGCGCCATTGCCGACATCACCCTGGCCGACTGGGGCCGCAAGGAAATCGCCATCGCCGAGACCGAGATGCCCGGTCTGATGGCGATCCGCGCCGAGTACGCGAAGGCGCAGCCCCTGAAGGGCGCCCGCATCACCGGCAGCCTGCACATGACGATCCAGACGGCGGTGCTGATCGAGACCCTGCAGGCGCTGGGCGCCCAGGTGCGCTGGGCCTCGTGCAACATCTTCTCCACCCAGGACCACGCCGCCGCCGCCATCGCCGCCAACGGCACGCCGGTGTTCGCCATCAAGGGCGAGACGCTGGCCGACTACTGGGACTACACGCACCGCATCTTCGAATTCGGCCCGGCCGGCAGCAAGGCCGAGGGCCCGAACATGATCCTGGACGACGGCGGTGATGCCACGCTGCTGATGCATCTGGGCCGGCAGGCCGAGACCAACCCCGCCGTGCTGGCCGCGCCCAAGAGCGAGGAAGAGCGCGTGCTGTTCGCCGCCATCCAGGCCAGGCTGCGCCAGGACCCGAGCTGGTACAGCCGCAAGAGCGCCGAGATCATCGGCGTGACCGAGGAAACCACCACCGGCGTGCACCGCCTCAAGGAGATGAGCGCCGCCGGCACGCTGCTGTTTCGCGCCATCAACGTCAACGACTCGGTCACCAAGAGCAAGTTCGACAACCTGTACGGCTGCCGCGAGTCGCTGGTGGACGGCATCAAGCGCGCCACCGACGTCATGGTGGCCGGCAAGATCGCCGTGGTGTGCGGCTACGGCGACGTCGGCAAGGGCAGCGCGCAGGCGCTGCGCGCGCTCAGCGCCCAGGTGTGGGTGACCGAGATCGATCCGATCTGCGCGCTGCAGGCCGCCATGGAGGGCTACCGCGTGGTCACCATGGAAGAGGCGGCGCCGCTGGCCGACATCTTCGTCACCGCCACCGGCAACAAGGACGTCATCACCTACGCCCACATGGCGGCCATGAAGGACCAGGCCATCGTCTGCAACATCGGCCACTTCGACAACGAGATCGACGTCGCCAGCCTGGAAGCGCGCTGCCAGTGGGAAGAGATCAAGCCGCAGGTCGACCACGTCATCTTCGAGGGCGGCAGGCGCATCATCCTGCTGGCCAAGGGCCGGCTGGTGAACCTGGGCTGCGGCACCGGCCACCCCAGCTACGTGATGAGCTCCAGCTTCGCCAACCAGACCATCGCGCAGATCGAGCTGTTCACCCGCCCCGACGCCTACGCGGCCGGCCGCGTCTACGTGCTGCCCAAGCACCTGGACGAGAAGGTCGCGCGCCTGCAGCTGGCCAAGTTGAACGCGCGCCTGACCGAGCTGAGCGACGAGCAGGCGCGCTACATCGGCGTGGCCAAGGCCGGGCCGTACAAGCCGGATACCTATCGCTATTGATTACGTAGCTGCTGGCGCTTGCTGGGCGGGCGCTGGCAGTCAATGTGCTCCAAGACATCCGTGCGGGCCGACCAACTGCTCGTCGAACGTGGCCTGGCCGCCAGCCGCAGCCAGGCCCAGCGCCTGATCGCGTCCGGCGCCCGCTGGTGGGCCCCCGATGGCTGGCGCGTGCTGGCCAAGTCGGACGATCTGCCGCCGGGCGCCCAGATCGAACTGCAGGACGCCGCCGAGGCCCGCTACGTCTCGCGTGGCGGCCTCAAACTCGAAGGCGCGCTGGCGACGGCGGGTGTGGCGGTGGCCGGCCGCCGCTGCCTGGACGTGGGCCAGTCCACCGGCGGCTTCACCGACTGCCTGTTGCAGCACGGCGCGGCGCGCGTGGTCGGCGTGGACGTGGGCCACGGCCAGCTGCACCCGCGGCTGCGTGCCGATCCCCGCGTGCAGGCGCTGGAAGGCGTCAACGCCCGGCACCTGGATGCTTCTTTATTGATAGCTGCTGGCGCTGGACAGACGGTCGATAGAGGGCTATTCGATGCCGATTTCGATCTCATCGTCGGCGATCTGTCCTTCATCTCCCTCACCCTGGTGCTGCCGGCCCTGGCGGCGCTGCTGGCGCCGGCGGGCGAGCTGCTGCTGCTGGTCAAGCCGCAGTTCGAACTGCAACCGGCCGACATCGGCAAGGGCGGCATCGTGCGCGATCCGGCGCTGTATCCGCGCGTCGAGCAGCGCCTGCGCCAGGCGTGCGCCGCGCAGGGTCTGGCGGTGCGTCACTGGCTGCCCAGCCCCATCGCCGGCGGCGACGGCAACCGCGAATTCTTCATCCATACCGCCCGCGCGGCGGCGACACCCGATACCCCATGAGCGTCAACCTCAGTCTCGAATTCTTTCCTCCCAAGACCGCCGAAGGCGCCGACAAGCTGCGCGCCGTGCGTGGCCAGCTTTATGCGCTCAAGCCCGAGTTCTGCTCGGTCACCTTCGGCGCCGGCGGCTCGACGCAGGAGGGCACGCTGGACACGGTGCGCGCCATCGTCGCCGAGGGCCGGCCCGGCGTGCCGCACCTGTCGTGCATCGGCCAGACGGCAGACAGCATCCGCCAGCGCCTGGCCGGCTACCGCGCCGCCGGCGTGCGGCAGCTGGTGGCGCTGCGCGGCGACCTGCCCAGCGGCTACGGCATGGGTGGCGAGTTCCGCCACGCCAGCGACCTGGTGGCCTTCATCCGCGCCGAGACGGGCGAGCATTTCCGCATCGCCGTGGCCGCCTACCCTGAGTTCCACCCCCAGGCGCGCTCGCCCGAGGCCGACCTGGACGCCTTCGCCGCCAAGGTGCGTGCCGGCGCCGATCTGGCCATCACGCAGTACTTCTTCAACGCCGACGCCTACTTCCGCTTCGTCGACGAGGCGCGCCGGCGCGGGGTGACCGTGCCCATCGTGCCCGGCATCATGCCGATCACCAACAGCACCCAGCTGCTGCGCTTTTCCGACAGCTGCGGCGCCGAAGTGCCGCGCTGGATCCGCCTGCGCCTGCAGGGCTTTGGCGACGATGCCGCGGCGATCAAGGATTTCGGTGCCGACGTGGTGGCCGCGCTGTGCCGCCGCCTGCACGAAGGCGGCGCGCCGGGCTTTCATTTCTACACCCTCAACCAGGCGGCCGGCGTGCTGCAAGTCTGTCGTCGGCTGGGCTGGGCGGGCGACGATATATAACCATTGGTTTAATAGTTGTCTGGTTTTGCGCCAATTACGATCTGAAACCCCCGGATCGGGGGCGCCAGCCGCGCCGGGAACGCGGTACAGACGGTAAAATCCGCCCCATGTTACGGGACACCTCTCCCGGCGCCCGCGCCAGTGGCACGCCGGTTTCGGGAAGTGCACACCGCCCGTCAGCCCGCCGATTCCTGTGGATCGGCGCCATATGGCTGGCAGCCGGGCCCCTGGCGGCCCAGACGGTGAGCCTGAATGCTTCCACCCCCGCGCTCTCCGAGCCTTGCACCTCGGCCAAGGCCGTGCACGACATGCGCTGCCCCAACTACACCGGCTTCAAGCCGCGGGTGGGCGGACTGAGCGCGCGCGTGCCGCAAGGGCGCGACGCCGATGACGTGGCCGAAGGCCTGGCCCTGCCCGAGCGCCCGCCGCTCGGCCTGCGGGGCGGGCGCGACCTGCAGCGGGGCATGGCCTCGTGGTACGGCCCGGGCTTTCACGGGCGCCTGACGGCCAGCGGCGAGCGTTTCGACCAGAACGAGCTGACCGCCGCCCACAAGACCCTGCCTTTCGGCACCCGCGTGCTGGTGCACAGCCCGCGCACCGGCAAGCAGGTGGTGGTGCGCATCAACGACCGCGGGCCCTTCGTCAAGGGCCGGGTGATCGACCTCAGCAAGGCCGCCGCGCGTGCGCTGGGCCTGCACGCCCTGGGCCACGACGCCGTGGTGCTGCGCGAGGTAAGCGCTGGCGCGGACGACAGCAACGGCTGAGTATAAAAACTGGTTCACGCGCCCGTCTGTCGAGCGCCGACAGCTCCTGAATTATGAGCAAAAACAAGGCGCCCTCGGGCGCCTTGTGGCATGGACGGGGCGCCGCGCTCAGCGTTCGTCGTAGCTGATCACCAGGCGCTCGCTGGTCGGGCGCGCCTGGCAGCTCAGCACGAAGCCCTGGGCGATTTCGGCGTCTTCGAGGGTGAAGTTCTTGTCCATGCTGACGCTGCCTTCCAGCACCTTGGCGCGGCAGGTGCAGCACACGCCGGCCTTGCAGGAATAGGGCGCGTCCAGCCCGGCGCTGAGGGCCACGTCCAGCACATGCTGGTCGCGCCGCATGGCCAGCTCGTGCGGCTTGCCGTCGATCAGCACCGTCAGCGCCACCTGGCCGGCCGGCGCCTCGGGGTCGGGCTGGGCGATGGCGGCGCGGCGTGCCTCGGGGCTCAGCTCGTCCAGGCGCGGGGAGCTGAAGCGCTCGGTGTGGATGCGCTCGGCCGGCACGCCGGCGGCGCGCAGCGCGGTTTCGGTGGCCTCGATCATGGCCTCGGGGCCGCAGATGAAGACCTCGTCCATGCTGGCCGCCGGCAGCAGGGTGCCGATCAGCTGCCGCACCTTGGCGGCGTCGATGCGGCCTTCCAGCAGCGGCACCTCCTGCGCCTGGCGCGACAGCACGTGGATCAGCGTCAGGCGGTTCTTGTACTTGTCCTTCAGGTCCTGCAGCGCCTCGTTGAACATCACGCTGCCCATGCGGCGGTTGCCGTAGACCAGGGTGAACTTGGCGCTGTCGCTGTCTTCCAGCGTGCTGGCGATGATTGACAGGATGGGCGTGATGCCCGAGCCGGCGGCAAAACCCACGCGGTGCAGGGCGCGCGGCTTGCGGATGGTGAAACGGCCGTCCGGCGGCATCACGGCCAGGCGGTCGCCGGGCCTGAGCTGGGTGGCGGCCCAGTTGGAGAACAGGCCGCCTTCCATCGGGCGGATGCCGACGTCCAGCTCGCGCGCGCGGGCGTAGCGGCTGCGGGTGGAGCAGATCGAGTAGTTGCGGCGCACGTCCTGGCCGTCGATGGTGGCGCGCAGGGTCAGGAACTGGCCGGGCTGGAAGTCGAAATGCCCGTGCAGATCGGGCGGCACGGCGAAGGTGATGGCCACGGCGCCGGCGGCTTCGGGGCTGACGCGGGCGACGGTGAGGTCGTGAAAGCGGGGGGCGGACACGGGCGGTTCTCCTCAGATGCGCTTGAAATGGTCGAAGGGTTCCAGGCAGTCCAGGCAGCGGTACAGCGCCTTGCAGGCGGTGGAGCCGAAGTGCGAGGTTTCGGTGGTGCGACTCGAGCCGCACTGCGGGCAGGGCACGGCGTCATCCTCGTCAAATTGGCCCGCAGCGCCCGACTGGCCTGCGCCAGCAGCTCTTGATCTGGGAGCAAACTGGATGACCGATTCGCCGTCGCGGCGGCTGGCGCAGCGCGGCGGCGCGATGCCGTAGGCGCGCAGCTTCTCGCGCGCGGCCTCGCTCATCCAGTCGGTGGTCCAGGCCGGCGCCAGCTGCGTGACCACGCGGCCGCGCACGCCGGCGTTGCGCAGGGTGGCGCCGATGTCGTCGGCGATCTGGTCCATCGCCGGGCAGCCGCTGTAGGTGGGGGTGATGACCACCTCGACCGCGCCGTCGGCGCCGCGCCGCAGCGCGCGCAGGATGCCCATCTCGCGCAGGGTGACGACGGGGATCTCGGGGTCGGTCAGCGTGTCGAGCAGCGTCCAGAGCGCCGATTGCTCCTCAGTGGATAGCTGCTGGCGCTCGCTGGACGGGCGCTGGACATTGATTTGATTCATGAGCCGGGCGGGGGCGGTGGCTCACCAGGTGGCGCCGGGGTGGGCGCGCGCCAGGCTTTGCATCTCGGCCAGCACGTAGCCCAGGTGCTCGGAGTGCAGGCCCTGCTTGCCCTGGCTGATGTAGCCCTGGACGGCGGCCGGGCGCGTGAGCGTGGCTTCGGCGATGGCGTCGTTCACCAGCGCGTCCCAGTCGGCCCGCAGCGCCGCCACGTCGACGCCGGTGGCGTTGTCGCGCGCCTGCGCTTCGTGCCCGCTGGCGGTCCAGAACTCGTCGGTGAAGGGCAGCAGCCAGTCCAGCGCGGCCTGCGCGCGGCGCTGCGACTCGGCCGTGCCGTCGCCCAGGCGCACCAGCCAGTCGCGCGCGTGGCGCAGGTGGTAGCGCACTTCCTTCAGGCTCTTGGCGGCGATGGCGGCCAGCTGGCTGTCGGCCGACTGCTGCAGGCGCTCCCACACCAGCACCATGAGCGCGCTGTAGAGGAAGTTGCGCGCGATGGTGACGCTCCAGTCGCGATCGCCCACGCCGGCGGGCACCAGCGGCGGGCTGTGCGGCAGCTCCAGCAGCGTGTAGTTGCGAAAGTCCGGCACGTCGCGGAAGTAGGCCAGCGTGTCCTCGGTGATGGCGCCGGCTGGCCAGCTGGCGCCGCGCGGCGCGCGCACGTCGCCGGCCAGGCGCTCGGCGGCGTGCTGGTAGAGCAGGCGCGCCTGGCCGATCAGGTCCAGGCTGTTGTTGGCCATCGCCATGTCCTCTTCGAGGATGGGCGCGTGGCCGCACCATTCGGCGTTGCGCTGGCCCAGGATCAGGGCGTTGTCGGCCAGGTGCAGCAGGTAGGCCGCTGGGGCGGCCTGGTTCAGCGTGGGGCGTTGAGCGTTGAGCGTGGTCATGGCGGTCCTGGGGGTTCACGCTGAACGCTGGGCGCTCAACGCTGAACGGCAGTGCTTACATGTGCCCGACTTCGTCGGGGATTTCGTAGAAGGTCGGGTGGCGGTAGATCTTGTCGCTGGCCGGCTCGAACAGCTGGTCTTTTTCGCCCGGGTCGCTGGCGGCGATCAGGTGCGAGGGCACGACCCAGATCGACACGCCTTCCTGGCGCCGGGTGTAGACATCGCGCGCCATCTGCAGTGCGTGCGCGCTGTCGCTGGCGTGCAGGCTGCCGCAGTGCTTGTGCTCCAGGCCTTGCTTGGATCGAACAAAGACTTCCCACAGGGGCCAGTCCTTCAGTGCGGGTGCGTTGCTCATGGTTTCTCCTCGGGGGTCAGGCGGCCTTGCGGGCGCGTTGCTGCTGCTTGTCGGCGTGGGCCAGGGCGGCCTCGCGCACCCAGGCGCCGTCGTCGTGCGCCTTCACGCGCGTGGCCAGGCGCTCCTTGTTCATCGGACCGTGGCCGTTGACGGTCTGCCAGAATTCGTCCCAGTCGATCGGGCCGTGGTCATGGTGGCCGCGCTGCTCGTTCCATTTCAGATCGGGGTCGGGCAGGCTCACGCCCAGCACCTGGGCCTGCGGCACGGTGGCGTCGATGAACTTCTGGCGCAACTCGTCGTTGCTGATGCGCTTGATGCCCCAGCGCATGCCCTGCGCGCTGTGCGGGCTGTCGGCGTCGGGCGGGCCGAACATGGCCAGGCACTTCCACCACCAGCGGTTGACGGCGTCCTGCACCATGTCGCGCTGCGCCTGCGTGCCCTTCATCATCACCAGCAGGGCCTCGTAGCCCTGGCGCTGGTGGAAGCTCTCCTCCTTGCACACGCGCACCATGGCGCGCGCATACGGGCCATAGGAGCAACGGCACAGCGGAATCTGGTTCATGATGGCCGCGCCGTCGACCAGCCAGCCGATCACGCCCATGTCGGCCCAGTTCAAGGCCGGGTAGTTGAAGATGCTGCTGTACTTGGCGCGGCCCGAGTGCAGCGCCTCCAGCATGTCCTCGCGCGAGGTGCCCAGCGTCTCAGCGGCGCTGTACAGGTACAGGCCATGGCCGCCTTCGTCCTGCACCTTGGCGATCAGGATGGCCTTGCGCTTGAGGCTGGGCGCGCGGCTGATCCAGTTGCCCTCGGGCAGCATGCCGACGATCTCGGAATGCGCGTGCTGGCTGATCTGGCGCACCAGCGTCTTGCGATAGGCCTCGGGCATCCAGTCGCGCGGCTCGATGCGGCCGTCGGCGTCGATGCGGGCGTCGAACTGCGCCTGCAGCGCCGCCTCGCGCTCGCTGGCGGGGCGCGAGGCCGCCGCCGGGCGGGCGGTCTTGCCCTCGTCGTCGGGGACGGAAAAGGATTGGGTGTACACGTCGCGGCTCTCCTGGGTGGCTGACCACAACCGCCCCGCGCAGCGCCAGGCAGGCGGGCCACGCGGGCGGGAAGACGCGAAGTATAGGTAATTAACCGACCGAACGGTTGGTTAACTGAGGGCCGAGCCCCAGGGGTTTACCCGGGATGCCGACGGCGGCGTCGGCACGCATCCGGCCGGCTCACGGCGTATTGGCGAAGGCCTGATTGAGGGTGTTCCACAGGGGTTTGGTGTAGGGCACCATGTCCTGCTTG
>Ga0209720_1001519_pt1 | contig 19386 bp, 25 predicted proteins | sample AD_JPNMR3_MetaG_FD_184426 | JGI IMG/M metagenome (GOLD analysis project Ga0209720, IMG submission 184426) | Active sludge microbial communities of municipal wastewater-treating anaerobic digesters from Japan - AD_JPNMR3_MetaG (SPAdes) (version 2) | ecosystem: Engineered > Bioreactor > Anaerobic...
CATCATATCAAAGATAGAAGGTACAATGTCGATTTCGATGATTATCCCGATGAAGATGAATGGATAGATGACGAGGACAATGAACAGGAAATTCAAGACGAATTAAACAAGTATGCAGACCTTCCAGAGATACCTGAAATGTGTCAGGTGTTCCATGTCAATGAAAACACAGTTATCGGAGTTCAGTTCGTGTCGATGTGTCCAGACGAAACAGCTCATATTCGCATTATTGGAGACACAACATTCTCTCAGCTATATAAGCGGAGAGTTTATAGAGAGGGAGGAAAAAGATATTTCAAATTGAACAATCAGAAATACTATCTAGAGGATGACAGAACACAACCTATACAACCTATTCAAGCAAAGGAGGATAAATGATGACAAAAGAAAAAGTTGATGAATTTGAGAAAGGAGCAGCTATCATGGTAGCCGACACCTTACTTGAAATTACCGGGCAAGAATCCGGCGTCGTCATCTACGAAAATGGGGATATGTTAATCTGCAACTGGGCATCCATCTTCGGATTGCCTCGCATGGACCCATTTGGGTATGCTCCGATGGGGATGAATGAAAAACTGACACTTGACGAAGGGCCGGAAGAAATTCCGGATATTGGCGAATGGCTGGACAACCATACTCACAACATCTTGTATGACTTTAACGGCGACTATCCACAGCTTTGGGGCTGCCCAGGCAAGCTTTACAGAGTTTCTGGCGTCACAGTTATTGCGCCAGATGGATGGAATTAATACACATTCAAGCAGAAGAAAAGATAGAGAAATTTGAAAAAGCTTCAGAAAGGAAGAATGAAAAATGCTGAGATTTAACGACGGTGTAAATATCGATACCCGAGGGGAATACAGGGTCCTACATCTCAAAGACGGCTACTATGTAGTCGGTCACGGAATGTGTATCCCGGTTGACTCATATGAAGAAGGAAAGCAGATGATTGAGTCACTCAAAGAAAATAATCCGTACAGATAAAGCAAAAACACCCTATATCAGCCCGAAAGGGTTGGTATAGGGTGCTTTTTTTTTGTTTATTTTACAGATTCACCAGTAACCCTTGAGAGACCCACGAGCAGGCACGAGACGGCACTTTTAGTTATAGCGGTAATAATACATTACCGGGTTGCTTCAAACACGAGAAACGCCAAATCTCACGCCTGTTTTTTCTCGAATTGGTGTTTTTATTCCGGAATATCCTCCTCTCCACAGATTTGAACCACGCATCCATCGACATTCACATTCGTCTGATTAAATCCGTTCATCAAATTCAATTCCTTTATAGAAAGGATGATTGCATTTAATCTGCTCATTGTCAGCTGCTTTGGTTCGTGTTCCTCATCTCCATAAATATCCTGCTCAGCTCTCTCGATAAGTCTCATCAACTTTTGAGTCGCTACCTCTTTAGTCCATACGCCCTTCTTGATTTCTCTATCACGAATTTCTTCCATAAGAGCATGATAATAATTATTGATATGAGGAGTGTAGAAAGCTTTTGCAGCTGCTGTTCTAATAGCCTCACGGTTCTCTTCAGTAATAACTTTATCATACGCCTGAGCATACGCTTCATTTTTATCCAAGCCCTGATATACCATTAGGTGAATAAATTTTCTCTGCTTAGGACGCAAGGGCTTTAATTCAGGATTTACTTCTGCCATATTATACACCTCCTTGAATTATTTTCGAATCTACAATGCTAAAAACGAGGAAATAAACCGGTACCGTCTTCTGTGACAGAGGGTTCTCGATTTATTTCCTCGTTATTATTATATATTCTTATGACTTGTTTGTAAAGAGGAAAAGGAAAATAATTTCTTATGATTATCCTCGATAAGCCATTTATTATAGCAAACCTCACCCATTCCTCTTTCCTTGGAGACATCACTTCTCAATTTCCTTCCACATCTTCGACAAAAATGGGTCTGGTTCAAGGAGTTTTGATTTACTGTATCGTCCATCGTCTCCTCACTTCCAATCATGTTTCCTCTTGAAATACTCACATTTAGCACTAACTGCTCTAGAGCAAGTCTTTCCTTTCTGACACAGCAATTTTCTCGTGGTTTCACTACCAATACTATATGCACAAACTATGCAATTGCGTGCATTAGGATTTTTAATGCAGGTCAATTCGTGACGAAGTGCAATTGTTTCGCTCTTCTTGATTGCTCCGCAGTATTTACATTCCCAAGCAAGAACTCTTCGTGCCATTTAATTTACCCTCCCCTTTCAGTTTCTTTAAACCTGTGATGCTTGCATTTTCCGCATTTCTTTTCCATGATTATACCTCCTACATAATATTGACAATTACATATTCGAGCGACACATCAGCATCGATTTGTCCTGTCTTAATTCCCATTTCAACGAAACGGATTATCTTAAGTGCTTTGATTAGCTCTGAAATAGAATAGTGGCCTTGCTTCTCTTGAGCCATCTTTACCTGCCACGGTGTAAGACCCGTTCTCCTTACGGCGTCCCTCTGGTCTCTTCCAAGGCCTTGTACCATAAGAATCTGCTTGAATCCATTATACAGAATAGACAAAATCATTACCTCTGACTCGCCCTTCAGCCTTGCTTCTCTCAAATACCGAGAAGTATTTTTGTAATCTCGAGTCAAAATTGCATCTGTGAACTTGAATGTAATGTCTCCGATGGGTTGAAAGATAACACCCTGCTCAATCAGAATGTTCATTGCCTTTCCAAAATCAACCACACCGTTTGACTTCTGGGTTCTGTGAGCATAGTGACGAATCTTATCACACTCAAGAAGAATACGACTGTAATTACATTCACATATCTCTGCCAGCTTGTAAGCGTCTCTTTCCTTTATTCCAGGCAGTTCCTTGCTAATGTACTTGGCAAGCAATTCAGGTGATAACTTCTCAAACTCTGTGAGCCTCTCTATGTTCTGCTTATAGAACTTGCTTCTCTTATCTATCGATGAATAAATCAGGATAAGGTAATCAGGAGATTTGTCTGCTAACGAGAAAACAGTATCCCAAATTTTATCCTGTTTGAGAAATTCTTTATCGTCTCGTACTACGAAGCATCTTGGCGCTCCAGAAATTCGACGCTGCATCATTTTAGCATACGCTTCCTGAACAGATTCCATCCGGACTACATCACAGCCTACGACAGAATATATCTTGTCTAAATAGATGTCCATGATTCCAATTTCTTCTCCGGTGAAGATATATACCTTGTCGAGTTTTTTAGAGACGATTTGCTTTTGCAGTTCATGAAGTTTCATTTACTGAAGCTCCTTCCAAATGTCACGCATTGCAAGAATCCACATATCGAATGTCGAGTCTTTCCTCACGCCTGTCATCATCAGTTCTCTTGAATAAGCGTTTGTGCATTTGATTGTCTCATTTAAGCAGACGAGTTCCTCTTTACTGTTCGACTTTTTTGCTCTTTGAGCACAAATATACTTCACGCATTCGAAGAAAAGTACCGGGTCATATCCCTCATCATCTTCTTTGAATTTAAAGTAGTTACCAATCTTGAATGCGTTGACACCGGTTACTGCTGCGATGTTATCCAGCACCTTTTCACAGAAAGCATAGAATTTCTCTGCATCTGCAGCCACCAGGTCTAAATACTGACCCGGTGTTGCTGCAATATTAAGAGCAAGTTCTTCCATCGCATTGTTAGGCTTTCTGAATTCAACGAGTTCGGCCTTGGAATATGGCTCCATTGCAATCTCTATTCCTCTGCTCTTCAGCGTTGCCAGCGTGTTATTCATACTCTCTATTGTCATGATGAAGTATGCCCGCTTGGGAGGTTCCTCTGTTACCTTGAGCAAGGCGTTCTTGGCCTGAGACGACATTTTATCTGCGTCTGGGAACACATATACAGTGGTACCATCACAACGATATGAATTTTCAATAGCTTCACGGACTGCTTCTACTCCCATTCCGGGATAGATTTCATAAGCATGAAGACATTTCTTCGCTATGTATTTGGCGAGTGTTTTTCTTCCGGAACCCTTCGGTCCTGTCAAGATAAGGAATCGAGGAAAGCGACCTGCATCCAAACAAGTCTGAAGAAACTCCAGGTTGTTCTTCTGCCCTACCATGATTATTCCTCCTCACAGAACACGAGAATTGCTGTTTCAATCATCGCTTTAGCATTGGACTCCCACTTGATGTCCGCATTCAACTGACAAGCCCAATCTAGAATCTTTAGACAATCGACATAGTCTTCGTCTTCCATTTTTGTCTTGTATTCAGGTAACTCAGGAATGGCGATGTACTTGAAAGACTTAAACATCTTATACTTACAAACATCAAGAACAAAGAACTGGAACTGTTTGATAAACTGCTTAATGTCCTTTCCGCTGTTGTAAACTATTTCAATTACTTCTACAGCCTTGAGAGCATTACGAGACGCCAGCTGATACAGTAATTCAAAATATACTGTATAATTTACTGTACCAAGTGCCTTAACCACTGACTCAACCGTGAGCATTGGCGAGAGTGACAGGCATTTGTCAAGCATTGTAATGGCGTCACGCATACCTCCGTCTGCCAACTTTGCGATGTACTCAAGAGCCTCTGTGTCAAACTCAAATGCTCCATCACAACCTGCTTCACACGCTTCCTCCTTCTCCTTAATCATGATATATTTCAGACGCTCTACAATCTTGTCGAGAGAAATCTTACTGAAATCGTAACGCTGCACACGAGAAAGAATGGTTGCAGGAATCTTCTGTGGGTCTGTAGTACACATGATGAAGATTGTTCCTGCAGGAGGCTCTTCCAGGAGTTTCAGCATTGCGTTCCAAGCGCCGAGAGAAAGCATGTGAACCTCATCAATGATATAAACCTTGTACTCGCTGTCGAGTGCTTTACGCTTTGCATTATCAATGATTTCTCTGATATTATCGACACCATTGTTAGAAGCAGCATCTACTTCAATCGGGTTACCCTTCCTCTTATTCAGCTCATTTGCGAATATACGAGCTGCTGTTGTCTTTCCGCAACCTGCTGGTCCACAGAAGAGATATGCGTGTTTGAAAGAGTTAGTCTCAAGCTGCTCTATGAGAATATCCTTGATTGCGTCCTGTTCTACGACATCGTCGAATGTCTTTGGACGATACTTAACTGCCAGCGATATTTGTTTATTTTTCATTGTTCTTTTCCTTTCTGCCTCTCTTGATATAGGGTCTACCATTTTCTCTCGTTATCTTGACGAGCTTTTGATACTTCCTGACAGCCTTCTGCTCCTCTATAGACATCATTGACAGTACCGACGGCATTGCATTTTCAACTATCTGAGACACCGCCTTAACATTTCTTCGAGCTAAAAGAGACTTATTCTTATCTACCCTATCTCTGACTTTATCAAATCTCTTGGTTGTAGGCTTGATATCTACTCCCGAATAAGTGTCCATTAAAACAATATCATCGTCGTCAGAAAGAAAATCAATGTTTCTGAGCATCATACAAACAACAGCGTCACAAGCCTTTCTGGAATATAAATCAAGAAAACCTCCCTTGAGCGAAGAATGATTGATAATGTTCTCACTTATCATATCATTGATAACTGTAAAGTTTCCGGGATGATTGACATCTAACTGAATACAGTCGCTATCCGTAAGGTTAAACTTTCTGCGAAGTGCTTGATTTCTCTTGATTTTCTTGATGTAACCGTTAACTACCGACCCTGGATGTCTTACACCTTTATCGTCTCTTCGAATAGATGCTCCGAAAGACGCTCCATAGTTCTCTATTTCGAGTGCTGTGGTGTAGAAACTACCATCAGCAAATCTCCAGAACTTGATTTTATGTTCCATTATTCTTCCTCCTCTAAATATTTGACTAATTGACGAAACAGTCTTCCATCGATGACAAAGAAATCAGGTTCATCAGGACCAAATCGGAATGCTAAAGCATAGTTGTATTTTCCCTGCTCAAATGCCTGTTCCTGAGCCTTGTCCAGCCATTCCTTCTTGATGGAAAATGATGCTTTATCAGATAAAGGAGTCTTTGCTTCGATAAATAAATTCTTTGTATGAACATCTCCTCCGCCGAACCTTGTTCCGCCTGAATTAGCCTGAATTCTTCCTCCAATCATTTTAGCAATCTGCTGCTCTTGCTTCTGACTTTGAGTCTTCATGAATAACTGACTTCCTTTCCTATTTGCTTCTGAATTTTCTCAGGTAGTTATTCATGGTAGTCTTTGAAATATTGTACTTGGCACACACCGCTTCAGTAGAAAGAGAGGAGCAATCTTCAATGAACTGTCTTATCTTATCATTCGTCCATTTATTTCTCTTCTTAAGCTCTTTCGGTTTATAGTCCGGATATTTTTTATAGAACTTCTCTACCTGATTACCGATAGGTTCCTTCTTTACAGGTTCACGAGGAATACTATAATTAGGATTGAACTGTCTGTTAGAAGGAACAGGAACAAGACCAAATGCAATCTTAAGTGCGTTATCTATCTGGTCCATTATATAATCTTCTAAAATATACTTCAGGTTCGTGAGTTCATCTACATTAACTGGTCCTGCCTGCTCCGTGAGAGCAATATTTACTTGCTTATTCATGATAAACATTACATGAGTTGGGAAGTTCTTCTTAATCTGTGTGGTACAAGGTACGGCGAGAACAACAGGTGAGTTCTCGTTGCATTGATTATTTGATACGATAATAACAGGTCTAGGCCCTTTCTGAATATATCCTGCTGGAGTTACCGTAGGAACATGATACCAAACCTGACCTCTTTTAATATTCTTACCCATAAGCACCTCATTCAATATAGTTTAGCTAATTTGTCAAGACCTAACTTCTTGAACTTCAATTATTCCTGATTTGATAATCCATCCTCTCCACTTAATCCGAGAAAGTTGTTCCTTCACTTTATCTAAAGCAGCAAATAACTCTTCCTCTGTATCAAATGGATTGATGTGTGCATGCCCTCCGCATTCAGGACCGATTCCGTAAAGACGACTGACAGGGTGCGTTAAAGGTCTTCCGCACCTCATGCAAACATCTATCTTAAGAGGAACTGCTATACAATCCATCATGACCATTCCTCTTGTCTCTTTTAGAACCCTACCCTTCATGATTCGGAACGGCATTGGAATATTGTTATTCCACTTCGCGTGAAAATCAAAATCTGGTGAAGACGGTTTTGTCATGTACTCACGAACCTTAATGATGTATGAATGGTTGACTCTCATATCGTTGCTTGTCATTACCCTTGTCTGCTGAGCAGGAGACACTTCCTGATTTTGTACTGGAATAGCATTCAATATAATTGATACTGTGTCTCCATCCTTCAGCGAAGCGATAATAGACTCAACATCTGTGACATTCATTCCATTCACGCTCATCGGACGCTTTATTCCTCTGAGTATTGATTCCACAATTTTCACCTCCTGTATACAAATAGTATTGAAGACTATTGATTAACCCTCAATACTATTGTAACACATATAACCAAAATTGTAAAGGGTTTTCTTAAGAAAACTTAAGAAGTATCTGCTCCTTCATGTTCTCGAGCCATTCATTGTTCTCAAGTAAGAATTCCCTCAATTTAGCTCTACCCTGGAACTTGAGGTCCTTTCCTTCGTTCTGGAATATTTCTCCTGTCTCCGGGTCTATCAATGTGTACCAAGCTCCACTAACCGCTATTAAACCTTCCTTGATTCCAATATCAATAATATCAGATACCACGTCAATTCCGTCTAAATATTTCAGAGTGTAGAACCCAATCTTTCTGTCGAGTTTACACACCTTTGACTTCACGAGAGCGACCTTAATAAGGTGTCCGGCAGGGTTCTCACATCCTCTGGAAAGAGGTGTTCCCTTATCGTCGATGTAATCGCTCCTCATGAATATCATTCTGACTGAACAATTATGTCTCCAAGCTCTTCCGCCGGTTGTGGTTATGCCACCATACATACTGTTCATATCATCACGAACCTGATTGATACCAATAAGCAGACAGCCTGTTCTAGCACAAATAGGTATCATTTCCTTGCTGAACAATGTGAGAGCCATTGAGATACCGCCGTATGTCCTGTCCTCTATTGTCTTGCTATATGCTTGGGAACTTACCATGGCACCAAGACTGTCTAATACGCAAACACTAACCTCGCCTGTCTCTACAAGGGCTTTTGTTATTTCAAATATCTGCTCTGCTGTTTGCTCTTCCGGAGAAACAAGAATGAGTTTTTCAACATCGACTCCAAGCTTCTGTGCCCATTCCGGGTCCAGAGTCCTCTCTACATCGACATAAACAACTCTCTTCTCAGGAAACAATCTCTGAGCATTAGCAACTACATCGAGAGCAGTCGTTGTCTTACCTCCGCCCTCTTCTCCTGCAAACTCTACAATACGACCTATCGGAAGTCCTCCGTGCAACATATAATTCAGACGAAGAGAACTGAAGGGAATCCTTGTTACCTTCTCAAATACAAGGCCTTCATTTATCAGATTCATCTTGAACTTCTTGTTTAGGTCTTTAATTACCAAATCTAGATTGGACATTTTTCTTTCTCCTTGTCTTAAAAAACTTTGACGCTTTGCTATAACAGTCCTCACACATAGCGATTATTTCACCGTCATCATCAACAGCGATGTATTCGGTTTCTTCCAGAGGACATTCACAGAAGCAACATAACATTCCGCTACATCTTCTCATGAGTTACCTCCTGACTCTGCCACTATCCGACTGACTCATCTCGTACTCTGCGATGCGTCGTGAAATGACTTTTTTCACTGAATTGACCATCTCTAACGCTGCTTCCACCTTCAACTTCACCTTTTTATAAGCTCTGTTGTAGATTACAGTCGTCAGGGCTTCATTTTGTGACTGAAGCTCTGCTGCCATATCTTTATCAGCAACTGTACCTTGCGCCTTTTCTCTGACTCTGTTGTAAATCTCTTTCTGAACAGCTCTTGAAACATCTTCTTTGATTCCGAGATTTTCCTGAGCTTCTGAAACGAAGTACAGTAGAGAGGAGAGGTTTAAGGCAAAGTCGTCCAGCTGAGCATCTGTCACAGGGTTCTTCTGATTTGTGAGAATCTCGTCGATACCTTGCATATAATCGTCAAGGTCTGCGCAAGCCTCTCTGACAATCTTGTCTACCATTTCGGTAACTTCTCTACTCAGGAGATCAACTCGTTCGACAACTTTTGCTATCTTTTCTTTATCAATTTCATGAGATAAAGCTGATATATTATCTGCCATTACATTCGCCTCCTTGCATACTCAGCCATCAACAATGCTTCTGCGAGACCGTCACTTTCTTTTCTGCTTCTCGGTGTAGCAAGAAGGCTGATATAAGGAAACAACCTCTTGCATACATCGATGGACGTTTGCTTATCACTCGACAAGCTAAATTCTTTCTTCCAGGTTTGTGGGGGAACAAGCTGATAAGGTATATTTAACGCCATGAGCATACCTTCTATCAGCCCGAGATTCCGCCCAAAGTTGAACATTGATACAACACCCTGGCCAGGCATAGCACTTACCTTCTCAACCAAGCAAACCACCTTCTCGTCCTGGCAACAAAGAAGAGTGTCTCTGTATGCTTGTTCCTCAAAAGGTACGAGCTTAATGCGAATAATACTTCTGTCTTCATCTAGGTACATTACAGCCAATGCACCAGATTTTCCTGGATCAATACCTATTGCTATCATTTTCTCAACCTTTCCTGAATAATTTGTTTAGCCTTATATGCCATTGCAGCTACCTGAATAAATTCACAAGCTGCGAAGATAGCAGAATTTTCAACGGCTGTGAGAACATTCTGCTTATCCTGGTCTCTCGCTTCTCTACTCTTGACCATCTGCCAGAATTGATCAATTGATCCATGAGTGTTCTTGACTTCATCTAATGCTTCCTGCAACTCTTCCAAGAGAACAGCGAAACTTTCATGGTCTGAATTGTTTACAGAACCGAACTTTTGTGCAGCTCTGTGATACTCCTCTTCCATGATTGTCTGAACACTCTTAATAAGTATTTCCATATTATCTCCCCGCTTTCTTGCAAGCGATTTGATAAGAGCACCACCTGCATGGTTTATTTGTGTCGTGCGGTGGAGGTGGAATCATTTTCTCCACATAACTTTCGCACTCGAAGATTTTAGAAGCACACGCCCACTTCATCTCTTCTGTTACTGTAAGAACCTCAGGACATTCAAGAGTACACACATCTCTATTCTCGTAGACTACAAGTGCCTGGTCCAGATCAAGTGCCATACAATAGCAGGAAACCTGGGCAATATGCTCGTCGTCGACCTTTTCCTTGCCATTGAACTTGAAGGACGTCTGATTCTTGAACTCGAACAGATAATACTGTCCAGTGGACTTCCTCTGAATAATACCGTCGCACATGAATGAAATCTGGAGTGCTTCATCGAACAATTGAGTTTCTACACCCTTCTTACCTCTGACCTTAATGGTTAAGCATTTCTGCTCTGCCCACTTTTCTTTCAGATACTCTTCGATATCCACATACTTCCAGTCATATCCCATTTCGTCCATTTCCAATAGGACTTCCTGAATAGCTTCGTGTCGTCTGGTACCAGTATCAGCCATTCCGATTGCAGTATACTCAGTTCTAAAATTATCCGGCTCTTCTCCGACTCTCATGAAATACATCTGCCTCAGACATACAAACGAAGATGGTTTATAATACTGAGAAGGTTTGCATCTGTATTTCAAGTCTCTCATCTCAATGGCTGACATGAGGTCCGTCAAGAATGCCTTATTAACAGGCTGAGCGTTGACGGACTGCTCAATCAGCTTTGAAAGTTTACGCCTCGTCATTGCCGCTATTTCCCTCTAGATTATCGTCCTCAAGCAATGCGATAACCTGCGTAACCTTTCCACTGGTTATCTTAATTGCAGAGTCGTGGCCGTACCAAAGTTCAATGGTATCCTCCGGAATGGCATCAATCTGAGCTTTCAACAGAGGAATGTCTACGCAGCAAATGAACGGAGCAAAGTCCTTGCTTTCCTGATAAGCAATCAGCTCTACGCTGGAGGACTTCTTGCTGGTTACCTTTATACCCTCTTTCGTAAAGGTGAAGTATGCACCGTTCTTGTCATAAGGCTCGATGAACAAAGACAAACGATCGATAACATTCTGAAGAAGAGTCTTTGGAAGCTTACACATCGAACGGAACTCTTCGTCAAGATAGCCCATAATCTCTTCCACAGGGAACAGATCCTTACCGTCATGTTCTGGACCATACAAAACGACGTTCGGAGTTTCAAACAGGAAGTATCCATCATTGTAATAGCAGTTGATTTTCTCCTCCGTGTTAAGGCTGAGCAGTTCCATCATTTCAGGAGAGATAAGAACATCTTCTTTCAGAAGTTGCAAATCATTAAAGCAGATTACCTGCTCGTCAGTGGTGATGACACGCTCACCGATATAGTATCCACACAAGCAAGGAGTGTCGATAGTCTTTGCTATGGCAGCCTTGTTGATGTTGAGAATGTTCTTGATGGAAGTCAAGTTGATAACTTCCGGGTCACCCTTCTTCTCGAACTTATATTCAGGAAACTGAACAAGTCCATCCTCGTCCATGGCGAGAGGAATATTATATGTACCATCACCCTTCACCTCAAGGCTGCTGTCCGTGAGCTTAATGGTGACGGATTCCGAAGTGAGCTTTGAGATGAGTTTACTGAACAAATCCACCGAAACCACGGCGTACATATCGTCGCCCTCAACCTTGTCGGAAATCACCTTAAGCGTGTTTGCTGTGTCTGTCGTAGTCAACGTCAGCACGTTGTCTTTAAGTTCGAAGGCTATAAGGCTTGTAATCGGAAGAAGTTTGTTCTCCGAAGCCCCTTTCGACGCACGAGCTACCATATCCTGGAATTTCTCAGTTGCGATTTTCATCTTCTTCATTAGATTTTCTCTCCTTATTGATTTTATAGATTTTTATAGTATTAACAATAATACTCGCTGAATTTAGAAAGATTACACTGAATGAGCCAATCAACACTCCGTATATGATGAAGACTGCAGAGCCTACCATGTTGACTGCTCTTATTGTCTTCTCACCGTTCACGAAGAACGATACTACTATCATCACGGATGCCACGATACCGATAACCTCTACCATTTTGTCTCCTTTCCTTCAATGTACGCTGCACCAACATTTTCATCTTCCCATCTCTTGCATACCTTGTATCCAATCGGGCTGAAAATGACCTCACATAACAGTTCCACAAGACACCCGGTGAAGGAACAAGTGATTACCTGAACCATATTCCAACCGAAGAATGTAACACTGACAATGAGAGCGAAAACCAAGTTATCCACAAATTGTGCAGTCATTGTGGATATGTACGACCGAGCTGCAAATTCCTTGAAGTCTTTCTTCTTAATCATCTTGCCAATTCCATAATTTAGAATAGCATTGACGATAGAAGATACGACGAAAGCTACTGTACTTCCGAATAACACATACCAGGTTCCGCCGAATGTATTGTTCAGTGCTAAATTGATGGACTCCTCACCGAATGTATAAAACTCTCCCCAATTACCCGGAGCTATTGATACAATTTTCAGAATACCACATACGAAAAGATTGACACCTAATGCTATCAGCGACAACTTAATGGCTGCCTTTGGCCCAAATCTCTTTGTAAGCATATCCATAGAGAGGAAGCTGAGCCAGGACACTGTGATTCCACAATCCAATGCCAGCCACTCAATACCTGTGCTTAATTCCTTGTTCGCCAGCAAATTCATCAGAATTACTGACACGCAGAAAAACACCATGAGCATTGATGGAACACTCCTCAAGAGCAACACAGTGTCTTCCCATTCTTTTCTTACCTTACCTAATACCTTGTTCATCTTGATTCTTCCTTTTTATTTCTATTTTAAGAGAGGATTTCAAAGGGTTACAAAACTCTCTACCTAACGATTAAATTTGAATTATATTATCATAAGGACGTTTTTCACCTTTACTTCTAATATACCAATTTCTAATTAACTCACCCCCATCTACGAGAAGGGTCTCGCCTGTTGTAAATGTGGCGTCAACACTTAAGAAGTATATTGCTCTAGCATTTTCTTCTGGCCTTCCCCATCTTCCTATTAAATTCTGTTCTCCTACCTGTCTATACACTTCAGGGTCATCTATATAGAGTTTATTCATCTCAGTTTCACATGCTCCGGGAATTACACAATTAACCCTTACTCCATAAGGAGCAAGATTATTTGCAAGATAAACTGTATAACTGATTAATGCACCTTTGCTACAGGTGTATTCTCGCTCACCATGCCCGTTGAGTGCTGTTGTACTACTTATATTCACAATGGACGACAAGTTTCCTAAATTAGGTTTAACATATACATCCTCTATGTTGAAAGCTCCATATAAATTATTTTCCATAGGTTTTTCATAATCATATAATACACCTGCGTTATTCACTATATACGTGATTCCATTTATGGAAGGTAACTTGTCTTTATCTCTAATGTCTCTAACCAGATGGAAGTAGCCTGGTATATCAATTGAAGATTCTTCTCTGTCAATGCCAATAACTTCAAATCCATTTCTAACAAATAAAAGTGCAGTCTCTCTTCCAATACCGCGAGATGTTCCGGTGACTAATACTCTGCCTTTATACATCTGACCATTCACCTCTATTAAATTTTTCAAACATACTATTCTCTCCTTGTTAGTTTTAGGGGATAATCAAAGGAATACGAACCCATTTTTAGAATAGTTTCTTAATTTTGACGGAACTTGGCGAGTACTTATAATTTCTTGCCCATTCTAATAGATAGTAGATATTCAAAACTGCTCTTGCATTATAGTCTTCCATCAAAATTTCCGGGGTTAGCCCGAACTTACCAGCATATTCATCAATTACTTTCCTCCCTTCTTTAGGTAGTGCTAAATAATGCTTAGATGTAGGAGATGCCTTACTACTGATGACAACTGTGCCTATAGGTGTCATTATAGAACCCATTGCAGCAGTCCTTATCCAAGAAGTGCTATCTGCACTTGTGAAAGGGTACGACTCTAATACGGATAGTTTAGTCATTCCAAGTGCATGGGTTTTTACATTCGGATTAGAACTCTTTTTTATCACGTCAAAACACCTATCGATAAATTTAATTTTATGGGGCCACGGGTCTTCCTGACGAGGAGCTATTCCTATATACCCTACTCGCTCACCATTAGGCCCTTTCCACTCTAACATATTTGATAACCATTTATAGTCTTCTCCTATATGGAAAACAGGCATTAGCTTTTCAGGACTTTTTACTTTTTCTCTCATATATAAATAGTTTTCCCAGTTACGCTTAGGAGCATCCTCAAAGTCCTGTAATACTCTCCCTTCTTTAGCTGAGCCAGGTACCTTGTCAGCCTGCACATACAAATCCACATATTCATCAATTGTGTTTAAATATTCCACATATTCATCGACATCAATGTCTTCACCCGTGTAGAATGCAGTATGAGCTCCGGAGTCTATCATTAACCTTCCTTGCGTTTCTCCTTCCTTTATACTGGCAATCCACTCACTTATAATTTTTCTGTCTAATAACTGTGAACATAATCTGTGAGCACCGCCACAAGCAAGAGCTCGAGATGATATCTTACTGTGACTGCCTGCAAAATAAAGATGAAACTTGTTAGATGGTGGAAATTTTTTTATTGCTCCTTCTACCCATGACGTATCTGTTTCATGGGAAACATCTATATCTTGCATCTTGGTTAATAGCGACATTTTTATCCCCCTGAAATAATTTAATCCGAATTATAAACTAACCGCCTCTCCGTACCACACCCTTGACACAGCGGCGTCACATTTCATTGGAACTGATATCTTCTCCTTTGCAGCTTCTACCATCAATTTCGACAGTTCATCTGCACATTCCTTTGCATATTCCTCAGGACACTCTGCTATAACTTCATCATGTACTTGTAAGAGCAGTTTACATTTTCTCTCCTTCAGATACTCACTATTTCCAATAGCAATCATTGCTATCTTCGTGAGATCCGCTGAAGAACCTTGAATAATGGAGTTAATACACTGACGCTCTGCGTCTGCGATTATTCCTCCGTTATCCTTAATGCTGATACCTCTTTGTTTGGCTTCTAAAATAATGTCTCGTTTATCCTCCATTGACCAAGCCTTTTCGAGTCGTTTGATATACTCTGCTTTGACCTTCTCCGGAACGGCTGTTGATACTTCTTCAGGTGCGTCGAATGACAGAGGATCGAATTCTGCTGGTTGTCCGTCTATCATCTGGAACTCATAAGGTTCAAGAAGTAAGTCAGGAAGTCTTCTCTTTCGGCCCCAAACAGTTTCCACATACCCAGTCTTTCGAGCCTTTTCCATTGTCTTGTCCATCCACTCACGAACCTTAGGGAATGCATCGTAGAACTGGTCTATAATTTTCTGTGCTTCTTTCGCCGAACAATTTAATTGCTCTGCGATGGCTTTTGCACCGCGTCCATACATTATTCCTAAAATGATGCTCTTAACAGAGTCTCTGCGTTTTTTACCTTCTGGGTTCGTTGTACCATCCGGTCGAAACTCCTTACATTCGTCATAAGGTACTTTATAGATGAAAGAAGCAATCCAGGCGTAAATGTCTTTTCCTGCTTTGTACGCATCAATCAAATTCTGATCGTTACTACAATGAGCAAGAATTCGAGGTTCCTGCTGGGAAAAGTCGCAAGAGATGAGAACATGACCTTTTGCGGCGCGAAACATTCTGCGAATCTCTTTATTGTGAGATGGAATGTTCTGCATATTCGGGTCTGAGGAACTGAACCGACCTGTTGCTGCTCCGTACTGATTGAAGGTACAATGGATTCTTCCTGTCTTTGGATTAACTACTGTCGGAAGTTTATCCACATAAGTTGACAAGAGCTTTGCTGTCTCTCTGTAATCCAAGATTGCTTGTGAAAGCGGAACATTGAGAGCAAGCAAAATATCTTCACCTGTTCCTCTCGGCTTCTTCGGGTCCGGAGAGGTGAGTCCGAGTATATCGTAGAGGATGATAGCAATCTGCGTCGGGCTGTTTATGGAAACAGGATCGGACAATTTATGGTTCGAATTCTTTGCTTTATACTTTTCAATTTCCTCTGAATACATCGAAAGCACTTCGTAGAATTTAGCTTCTCTTTCTTTCAGAATAGCATTGTACTTATCCGAAAGCTGTTGAGCAAATTCCATATCCAGAGTAATACCGGTATTTTCCATATCAGCAACAATAGGAATAAGAGGCATCTCTATGTTTCTGAATACTTCAAACGGTCCTGGTAGGTTCTTTCTGTTGAGATACTGCTTCTGGAATTCATACAGTTCCCAAGTCTTAATTGCGTCACCTGCTGCATACAGATAACCGACTGAGATAGGAATCTGAGTGAATGGAATACCTTCAAACAGTTTTTCATATGTGAGAGCCTCAGTGTCTTGAGTTTTACAATACTTTAGATACAAGTCTTTCAACGCTGCTGATTCATTTTCGTTGAGACACTTTGCAGCGAGCATAGTATCCCAATAGCAACTGACCGTTACATTGAGTTTGTTGAAGAGAACTCTTATATCAAACTTGGCATTGTGCATAATCCACTTGACGCCAGCGTCTTCACATTCCTGTAGACACTTTCGAACGACGCTGTCTTCAACCTGATCTGCTGACTCCGCTCCCGTCACATAACTGATATGATGCATCGGTATGTAGGCAGGTTTCTGTCCAGGAGTATATAGACAGACTCCAGCAAGAGTACACAAAATGGGATCAAGGGAGTCTGTCTCCGTATCTAATGCTCCGAACCCGTTTTCCAGAATGGCTCTGAAATAATCTACAACAGAAGCCTCGTCTCTGAGTAAAAGGTACTGGTCTGCGTACTTACCGAGTTTGGTAGAGACGACGGCGGAGATAGTAGATATTCTATCATATATCCCCTTGCCGTCGCCTCTTACTGTCGATGGCACAGTCTGTGACCTAGAAGCTTTGGAAACAATAGCGGAATCAGACTGTCTGGTTGCTCGTGGAGGTAAACTCTTGAGCAACCCAGCCATCTAGAAAACCTCCTTGTCCATTCCTCTCCAACTGCTCCTTGCCGGACCTCTTGCAGGTGCGGGATCCTCTTCGTGTACTGCAGGAGCACCTCTACGAGATATACCGCCACGAGATACACCACCACGAGGTGCAGGAGCAGGCTCTTCAGTTCGTCTTGCTGCAGGATCACCGCGTCTTATAGGTTGCGGCTCTGTGAGTGCTATGTCTTCTATTGCAGGGAAGCTACCTGTATCCAAATAGACCTCCATCTCTTCTGCAGTCTTCTGAAGAATGACGCCACCGAGAAGTTCGGGTTTCTCAATCTCTGTGAGGTCTACAGGGTCAACTCGGTCCATCGGATAGATTTCATATCGTGTTGCCATATCGCCAGCTTTGCCGTTTCTTTCAATCTCGAACACATACTCTGAAAGAGGCTGATAACGATTGCAAAGACTCTGGAGTTTGGCGATAAAGTTCCTACCTCTCTCCCAAATCTTGACCTTGTTATCATCGTGCTGATACATGATGACGAAATGAACAGGCTTGACAGGGATTCCTGCTGCACAGAACGGACACTTGTCGATGGGTTCGTCATATGTACGCAGACAATCGACATACCTTTCTTTGTCTCCGATTTTAACCCTGTGACATGCGAACACATCCAGGTCATCTAAAGTGTTCATCATAAACTGGACACGAGCGACATCTTTGTCGTTCTTCAACGAGAACCATTCTCCGTTGAGACTGGTTTGATAATTTTCATAATCATTTACGCTAATTCTTGGCATAGTGATTTCTCCTTTTCAATAGTTTTTAATAGCAGATTATTCTGCGTCATTATTTTCTTCTTCTTTCTGTCTGTAGAACAATCCATCTACGATGATTGTCTTCATAAGCGGAATCTGTGTAATGTCCGTGAATACGAACTTGGCTCTGAGTGACCATCCCCACTCTTTCGGGAACACTTTATCTGCACGCTTGAGGTTATCAGGTGTCAAAGACTTTGGATGACAGAGAACATTGAATCGTCTCTTTGCTGTAGTACACTCGAAAACATTCCGACCGTTATACTTGACGATGTCTCTGTGATTCTTCTCGTCGTATGTGATGTCAAGATCCTGGTTCGCCTGTTCCTTAACAAGAGAGAGGAACTTATCACGAAGCTCTTCACCAACTCCAGGTGCTCCTGCCGGAAGAGATTTATCTTTCCCGTCAGTCTTCTTTTTCTCTTTCTTTTCTTCCTTTTCAGGTTCCTTGATAGTCTCTTTTTCAACAGGCTTATCCTGAGGGACGATAGTGTACCATCTCAAGAAAGTATTTTCAGTTACTGCTTTGATAATATCACCCGACTTAATTAAGATAATCGTTTCGTCCTGACCGACGACAGTACCTATGGTACCATTCCGCTTGTTGAACACTTCCAGGTTCACATAGTTTTGTTTCATGATATTCTCCTTTTTAATGGTAATAATTTATCATTCATTTACTTTTCCCGCTACCTCCCAGCGCCTTTTCCGCATCTTTACGGGTAAGGAACACGGTTTTGCCGATGTCGTCAGGTCTGAAAATGTTGTCCGAATCGTCTGTAAACACAATTTCGTAATGTCTACTTTCACTCGCTCACCTCCTTTTCAGCAAGGGCTTTCTGTATGCGTTTTTCGGCAATCTTGCAGTATTCTTCCGACAGCTCGAAACCTATGTATTTACGATTGGTCTTAATACAAGCAACTGCTGTTGTGCCGCTACCCATGAATGGGTCAAGCACTACATCTCCTTCGTTACTCCAACTTATAATATGGTCTTGTGCTAATTGCTCTGGGAAAGGAGCAGGATGACAATCTTTACCCTTTTGTCTTTGCGGGAATATATCCCATATGTTATATCGCTGACCATATTTAGATGAAATATATGGTGTGCCTTTTTTTATACTGCCATCTTCAAGTCTTTTAGTCTTATGTATTAATTTACCGCTATGCTTATTTGGTTTATCTTTTATAGGATTAAAAGTTTTTATTTTTCCTTTAGTTAAAATAAACATATATTCAAATACTGGTGCATAGCGTGTTTTTAAAGCACCGACAGCAGAAAACCCACCCTTATTCCAAATCATCGTGTCGTGTAGGTTAAACCCTATTTCTTTAAAATATAATGCTTGCTTAAATGATGTGCCTGTTTCACTTCCTTTTATTGTTGCATCTGCCACTATCCAGACGACCACTCCACCATCAGCGGTAATGCGGTATAATTCCTTTGCTATTGCTTGAAATTTCTCAAAACTCCATTGTTCAATACAGCCATTGTATGTACGCAGATTGTCGTACGGGGGTGATGTAACGGTTAAATCGATACACTCGTTAGGTAACAGTT
>Ga0209720_1001525_pt1 | contig 19360 bp, 12 predicted proteins | sample AD_JPNMR3_MetaG_FD_184426 | JGI IMG/M metagenome (GOLD analysis project Ga0209720, IMG submission 184426) | Active sludge microbial communities of municipal wastewater-treating anaerobic digesters from Japan - AD_JPNMR3_MetaG (SPAdes) (version 2) | ecosystem: Engineered > Bioreactor > Anaerobic...
TGGGATACACTACATCATCCATTATTGTGCAACAATTCAATATCTGTCCATATGGCTCGCTATGAAAATAATGAAATTCTATGATTGAGTGAGAAAACGAGAGAAAAATGAAGAAATATTAGGGAGGTAAATATAAAACTGGAACAGATGATTAAAAATTATTCAAAAGATGTACAATAATCCCATCAAAGATGAAAGTGCATTAATAGCCTGTTTAGACACTTTGAAAAATGCAGGCAGTATTTTTATATTAGTTGATTATTAAAGATTTGTTTTGAAATGAAGCATTGAAAGGAAAGCATAATACACTTGAAACTATTAACAATCAATCCTTATTATGCTGATAAATACAAACCAAGGAGGCATAATAAGGTATGAATATACAGGTTTTAAAAGTCGCTGGAAACAGCAGTGTTAATTCTGTTTCTGATAAAATAATCCAACACGCTGTGGACGATGGAATAGTGCATGTAGACTGCATAGGGGTAAAAGCAACTTACACAGCCGTAAGAGCGATAATATTGGCAACAGAGTATCTGGTAAAGGAAGGCTACAAATTTAATCTGCGCCCATATTATACAGAAGTAGATGTACAGGATAATGACAAAATGGTACAAAAAACTGCCATACGCTGGACTATTGTTGCAAAAAAAAATAAAACAAGAGTTGTTATTGTAGAAAAATAGAAATTATGGTAATATAAGAATATACGGACGGGAGGACATGCCTCTCTATACTGCCAGGCTTAGTGCCTGGAATTTATGTGTATAGGGAAGGTGTGTCTTTTTTTGATGTTTTTTGTTTAAGAAAGGGGAGGGTAATATGTCTTGCAAAAGGACATCGCTAAAATCAAATAATATCAGACAGGAATTAATGGATATTAATAATTCAATAGAAGTCATGAGGGGAAAACTTAATAAATTGGTTGGTAAAGGCTTAAAAGCAGATAAGAGAACTATTGAAATAAGCCAGCAATTAGATGTGCTTATACGGGATTATTATTTAAAAAGCATTGAGATTGATAAAAATGATTAAGATTATATCCAGAAAAGGAAAAGCAAAATAATAATTAAAGAATGCAATATTTATTGAAACTTATGGCTGATACCTATCACAGTATCAGCCTGTTTTATTCACAAGATATCCACAAAATATCCGCATGATTTGTTGATAATTCAACCCAAATATGCTTTAAGTAAATTACATGGTATTAAATGAAAGTTGAATGACATACCAATTATGTATTACCAAAATCTAAGAAAACCGATTATCAACTTTTCCCTTGTACCTTAAACCTATATCTGATAGAATACAACCAGAAAATATTGTTAATAATTTTGGTGTTGGAAAAGATGTTGTATTTTACAAGTATATAAACGAGGGAGGAAGTACATATGTCGGAATACGTATTCAGGAACGTGAGTCAGATAGGTGAGAAGGAATATCAAACTGTTATTGATGGACAGGAATTAGCAGAGATGTGGAGGGATGGGGTGATAACGTATAACCCAGAAATCCAAAGAGGAACAAAGGTTAAAAGGGAAAAAGATAACACCGAAACAGAAGTTGCTGTATTCAGCAAGGCTAATGTTAAAAAAATATATTCATCTATGTTAAGCGGGCAGTATTTCACTGACATGATTACATTAAATGTACTTGAAGACGGAAGTGAAAAGATTGAACTTGATGATGAGGGGAACCTTACTGTAGACGGTGAAATAAGCCTCTCTGATGGACAGCACAGAATCAGGGCTTTGGCTATGATTCTCGAAGGAAACGAAAAAGGGAATACAGCCTTTGATTTGTCTGAACTTAAATTCCCTGTAAAAATCACCAATTATGATGTGCAGACTGCCCAGCAGCAGTTTCACCAATTCTCACAGGGGCTAAAAATCAGTTCCAGCAGGGCTGAGTATTTTAATCAAACGGGCCTTGCGAACATCATTGTAAGAGAATTGATGAAAAACAGCGACCTGGCTGGCAGGATAGAAGTGGTAAGAAATGCCATACCAAAAAACGATGAACGACATATCGTAACATTTGCTACACTTGTAAATGCTATAGAGATAGTTTACAAGGATTTAGAGACAAGGGTTCAGGCTATGGAACTTGCAAAGTATCTGTCAGAATTTTTCAATGAACTTATAAACCTTATTCCCGAGTTGCACAACTATGAAAAGAGGGCTCAAAGCAAAGTAACATCGTTAGTAGGGGAAAATTTTATGTTCTACGGATACGTGGCCATAAGCAAGGTATTACGGGATAAGGAGAATTGGAAGGAGTATCTGCCTCTTATAAATGAACTTGACCTGCTAAAATCCTCTAAAGTATGGTACGGTGAAGTGATAAAGGGTGGAAAGGAAAGAGGATATGCTATTATTAATACCAGTGAAAGCAGGCAGAAATTTATAAACAAGATAGAAAGAATGTTTAAAAAACTATTAAACGAAAAGACTGAATAATTTACATTATTTAACTAGGCTGACGGGTAGTTGTAGTATACTAATCTGTCAGCCTTTTTGGTTAGTGGGGGAGAAGGTCTAAGGAATTAGTTATAAGGTTGATGTTTGGGGCAGGAGTATAATTTTTGTCGCATTTAAACCTACCAATCCCCTCAAACCATAAACCTTTGACCTAACTACAGGGTAAAGGGTAAGAGATAAAGATAAAAGTGTAGAGCAAAAATATACTTGACGTGAATAATTAATTATATATAAAATGCATCGGTCAAGTAAAGGTTTTATCATCGATGCCTCTTTTATTAAACTGTCTACTGAAAAAGTAGGCAGTTTTTTTATTGCCAATCACAGACAGGATGGCTACAAGGTAAAAGACAAAAAATTTTTTAAAAAATATAAAAAATAGGACTAAAGTCCTATAGAAAATCGGAGTTGTCTATTTTTTATGTGTTATGCTCAAAAATAGATAGGAAAAAATTAAATTAAGTTTTCAATGGAACATATACGTGGATATAAAAATACCTGATAAAGATAAGTTTATATGGAGGGATAATATGAATTCAAAAAACAATAAAATATCAATTAGCGAATTATCAGATGATATGGTGTTAAAAATAATCCACGAAGAGTTTATGAAAATTAAACCTAAACATTATAAAGAATTCTATGAAAAGAGTTGCTTACCTTCAATTCCAACTATTCAAAAAAGGTTTGGGATGAAGTTTAGTGATGTTTTAATTAAAGCAGGAATTCCAGTTGAGTTACTTAATACACCGAAATCTAACGAATACTATATTCAAATATTAAAACAATTAGCAGAAAAACTAGGTCACACGCCTTCTATGAGCGAAATGAAGAGAGAAGGTCAGGACCCATCAATATATGTAAATCGTTTCGGTTCATATAATAAAGCACTTAAAATAGCAGGCTTACCAATAAATGAAAGCAATTTTATTAAAAAAGATATTGATAAAAGAAAAATTATTAGGGATTATAAGCAATTAAGCGAGAGATTGGGCAGACCCGCAACACAGAAAGACTTCAATAAATACATGCCATATTCATCAACTGTGGTTACATCAAGGTTTGGAAGTTTTGTTAAGTTAAGAGAAGAAGCAGGCTTTCCTATAGATAAAAGAGGAACAGGTAGAAGGGTTTACTATAAAGAAATTATTCTAAAAAGGCTTGTGAAAGATTATATAGAAAATTTTGGACCACTATCTATGAAGCAATTAAATCAAAGACCAGAATATCCGAGTAACAGTACATTAAAAAGATTATTTTCAACTACTAAGATGTCAAATATTTGGAAAGAAGTAGAGAAAGAAGTCAGAAGAACTAAAGGTAATTGGACTAATAATAGAAGTCAAAACAAGCAAATAGTTGATGCAGGTATAAGAGGAGAAAAAAATATCGCTCACAATTTAGGGTTTTTGGACAGTAGTCGATTTATTGTTTACAACGATATTACCGTATATAGTGAAGACTATAAATTGTCACAGCAGATTGACCATCTTGTTATTGGACCTGGTGGTGTTATTAGCATTGAAACTAAGAGCCTGAAAGGTGAAATTATTGTAAGGAGTAATGAAAAGTGGGAGCAGTATAAAAATAATAACATGTATCAAATAGAGAATCCCACTCAACAGGTGATGAGGCATGAATATATTTTGAAACGCATACTTCCCCAAGGTACCCATATTAAAAGCATCATAGTAATGGGAGATTACCATACAAAAGTAAAAAACGAAGAGAAATGTGCTTATACAATAGTAAATGTCAATGCAATATTGCCATTTATAGATGAACATAGCAGTAAAGCAGTTTTAACAGAAAAACAGATTCAGCGTGTGAATAAAATTTTGATTAAACATATGATTCAAAATCGACAAAATACATTGTGTGTTTCATGAACAAGGAACAAACATAATTAGTATAATTCTTGGGACAAATGAATGTCGTAAAGAAGATTACTAAAAAAGTGCATGCCTGAGTGGTATGTGCTTTTTTATTGAAAGTTAGACATGTAAAGGGTTTTAATTTTAATTGTAGAATAAATAAAATAGGGTAAATGGTGATAAGTATGAGGGATGATAGGATGATAAATGATAACTACTATGTATATAAAAAAGAAGTAGACTGGTCGGTGCTGCAGCAGGGCGTGAGTATACCCGTAACTATACGGACAATTTTTCAAAATGCTATAAATAAGTTCTTGCCAAGAGGCAAGTCTACAGATATTTATCTGTTGATGGGAGGAAAGACTTATTAAAACTAACAAACCAAAAGAGTCAAAATAGATATATTCATTATGAATAGTGTATTACTATTTAATAGGTTATCTCTATATTAATCTATTTAAGATTTAACAAAATTTATAAATTTACCTGAAGACGAATGAAAATTATGATATAATAATGACTAATAATGACGATATTTGTTAATGAGGGGTGATGTGTTTGTATAAAGATATTTTGAATAAAATCCATAATATTGCAAATAAAACTGATATAAAAGATGGTTCTGCTTTAGCAGATATTTTAGCGAAGCGTTTAGTAATATATAAACTTGGCGAAATGCAAATGTGGTGGAATAGCAATATTTTTACTAATGAAGGCTTATTATATATGAAAAGTATGTTTCCTAATTCTTATCATATAAATATGATACTTACAGCAATGAGAACAGCAAGAAAGGTAGAAAGTACCTATCTGAATAGTAAAGAGAATATTTCATTTTGCAGTTTAACTGATGAATTAGAGGATGGCTTTGAAAAAATACTATGTTTATTATGTGACATGAATAATAAGGTTATGAAAGACATCATTAATGACTTAATTTCTATTGATATTCCATTACAATTATATGAAATATTTGATGAACTAGAAGAAAAAAAACCTGAAAAAATAGAGCCTCCGACTATATGCTTTGGAAATATAAAGTATGATTTGTTATTTTACAATAACCAAATAAATTTTAAAGAATTAAACGATGTTTTACAGCCATTACTTTGGGGATACAAAAATTCGGAGCAGAAGTCATTAAATATAGGATACTATAACGTTACATAGGAGTTGAACATGATGTTACCAATTGTTAAACGATATAATTCTAATATAAGGGCTGTTGGAACAAAAATTCCAGAGACAATAGAGTTTTTAAAACTATATTCTCAAAACTTTGATACTAATTATGTAAAAACAAGAATAGTTGATGAAAATGTATTTAATATAGGAAATTTAAGGACTATAAAGAATCTGTTTTCTACATTAAAATCACGTTATGCACTAAATAACGAATATTATAAAGTGAAAAATCTTACAGATGTTGTTTGCTCAGACTTAAACACAGAAATTATAAAAAGCATTATATTTTTATATTTTGCTCAATATGAATATGCTGTTTTTGAAGTAATGACAGAGTGCATTTTTCCACTAAAACAGCATAGATTTAATAAATTAAATGGAAGTACAATTTTGAGTTTTTTTGAAGAAAAAAAAGAAGAACATCCCGAATATTGCTCATGGTCGAAAAACAGTTGTGAAACATTTGCTAGTATGATGCTCACATCAGCAAGAGATTTTGGTTTTTTGGAGAAAAAGAATAATAAAGAATATATAATATCTAATCGGCTTTTACCATTGAAAACAGTAGGATATTTACTTTATTATATCAAAGAATTTGAAGAAGATATTGTAAATTCATTATATCTAAAATTGTATTTAATTACACGAGAAGAACTTATATTTTACCTAAATGAATTAAGCAAAGAAGGATTTTTGGAATATAGGGTAATCAAAGATAATGTAGACATAATATTTAACTATAAGTCATTAGACGAATTCATAAAAGTAATTATAAGTAGGTGATGGCTTTGGGGATAAATGATAAAATTAACTTATTTATACAGTCTATAGAACGAATAAAATTACCTGATAGTAGAGGAGCAAGGCTTTTTTGCCTAACTATAAATGATGACCAGCAGGCTTTTTATGTGGAAATAGATAATATTATTAAAGGACTTAATGGGAATGGTGAAAATATAGATAATATAAATATCAGTAAATTACTCATTAAATCTCTTGAAGATGATAACATGTTATCAGGTATAGAAGAAATTGAAAAAAATTCTCCTGAATTTATCGAACAACAATACAGAATACTGGAGAAATATTTTATTGATAAAATTCGTAAAAGGGTAGTATCTAGTTTAGCAGATATAGTTGTACTATCAAGAGTAGAATTTACGTATCCATATATAACTAATGCATTTAGGATAATGATGGAGTTTGAGAACGAGTATGATAAAGCCATATTACTTATACTTCCTGGCGAGAAAAAAGCAGAAAATCTATATAGATATTTGAATAAAATTGATATATCAAGTCCCAGTTTCAGAATAAAAGATATAATGGATTTTAGGAGGAACTAACATGGAGTTATTAAGAAATATATTTGATTCAGATGTAATGGAAAAAACTATTAACTCGGTTATAAAAGTTAATGATAATAAAGATATCATAACAGAAATACAGGAATATGTAGTTACCAATGAGATAGAAGAACATTACAAAAGGTTTTTTGATGCATATTTTAACAATAGTGCACCAGACACCTGTGTTTGGATTTCAGGTTTTTTTGGAAGTGGTAAGTCGCATTTTATGAAGATACTTGGCTATTTACTTCAAAATCATAACTATCAAGGAATTGATGTAGTAAAAGCGATTGCTAATAAAATCAAGAATAATGCTTTACTTGCTGCGGATTTAAAAAATAAACTTACAAAACAGAATAATAAAGTGATTATATTTTCTATGACAGACGTTTCTTCTCATGATAAAAGTTTACTGGAATCAATATATTCACAGATTATGGTATCGTTTGGATATTCTGAAAGCATTGAACTTGCAAAGTATGAATTGACCATGACATTAGAAGGTAAATACGAAGAGTTTAAGCAGATGGTTTTAGAAGAAGAAGGAGAAGAATGGGAGAAGTTTAGAGATTTAAAATTAAATAATAGAAATAGAGTGTTAAATAGTATTATACCCAAATTATATCCAGAAGTATATAAAGATGAATTTAAACTTTCTGATGTATTTATGGATATAAGTGTTACTTCTGATAAAATAGCAGAACTTATAAAGACCTTAGTGGGATTGTATCCAGAATATGATAATATCATTCTGATGATAGATGAAATGGGTCAATACATAGGAAACGATGAAGAAAAAATGTTATATCTGCAAGGTATTGCAGAAAGTATTGATAAAGTGCGAAAAGAATTAGGAAGAAAAGGAGTCTGGTTTATAGTTACTTCCCAGCAGAAATTACAAGATATGATAGAGGATTTTGACGCAAATTCTAAAAGAAAATTCAATAGATTAAGCCATAGATTTTCTACTAGAATAGATTTGAGGTCAGAAGACATAGACAGGGTAATAAAAGATAGGGTATTACGTAAGAAACAGAATTATGCTGATAAATTGATAGAATACTATAACAATAACGGTGGTGCAATTGCAGCAAATCTAAAAATTGAAAATACCAGAAATATATATATTGGTTCTCAAGACAATTTTGTCGAATCTTATCCTTTTTTGAACTATCATTTTTATATAGCAAGAGATTTGCTTCAGGAAATGATGGGACCCGATAAAAAACATGTTAATTACGGCGAAAGGAATATGATTAGATTAACCCAAAATGTTTTAAAAAATAGTATGAAAGAAATGCCTTTAGGAAGTTTCGTATCTCTTGATTTTATATTTGATGCTGTAAAACAGGATATCGAAAATGAAACCAGACTTGATATAGAAAGAAAAATACCAGAAGTATTTGAAGGATGCGAAAACCAGGAACTCTATGTAAGAGTAGCCAAGGCTCTATTTGTATTAGGTCACGTAAAGTATATTGGTAATAATATTAAAAATATTTCAGCATGTTTAACTAATAATCCACTTTCACCAATCAATGAAAATGATGTTAAGAATGTTTTGAATGAATTAATAGAAAAAGGATTTGTAGGTAAAGTAAATGAGGGCGGTTATAAGTTATTGTCAGTAAAAGAGAAAAAAATTGAAGAGAAAATTAAAGATGTATCGGTTAGAAAGTCCGATATAGATAGGAAAAGACGTGATATAATAGAAGATTTGCTTAAGGAAATCAAGGCAGGTATAAGACATAAGGGTTCAAAGTTTGATATAAATCTTACTATCGATGGAGAAGAAAAATCAAAAGGTGGATTCATAGGTCTAGAAGTACATACATCATATGAAGGTCAGATATTTATTGCTATTGATAATAATGAAAAAGTTGTTAAATGGTATACTACAGAACAGACAGAAATTAACAATATGATAACAAGGATGTTGAAATTAAGTAAAGCCATTAGTGAATTGGAAGACGACTCTCTTGAGGCTATAACTATAAAAAGGGAAAAACAAATTGAGTTAGATGGGTTAAAGAGAGATATTCCCAATAAAATAGAAGATTCGTTGATGGAAGGAAAAATATATTATTGTGGGTTTGATTATAAACCTAAAGATTATGGAAACCTTGTTAAGAATGCTGCAGAAAAGTTTATCATAGAAGAAATTATACCTAAAGTATTCAATAGGTTCGAAGATGGGGCTATCAATATACAACCAGCAGATTATAAAAAATATATTCAGGATGTAATTTTAGTAGATAGGCCTAAAGGCTCATACCCTGACTTGCGTGATTTAGGAATAATGGAGGATAGAACCATAAAATTAAGTGGTGCTGTGTACGATACACTCTATAATTATATTTTAAGTAGAGATAAGTGGAAGGAGATTATTATTGGTAGCACTATACTTGCAGACTTTATAAAACCTCCTTATGGCTGGTCTCAGAACATATTACGTCTTGTACTCGCTGCCATGCTTCGTTTAGGCAAAATTGAAATTCATTCAGAAGGAGTAAGATACGATAATTATAGTCAATCAAAAATAAAGGATATATTCCTTAAGGATTCATTATTTAAAGACGTAAAAATTATACCAGTAGTTGAAGCAGATGCTACAGCAAGATTGATTGCAAAAAATAGACTTGCAACAATATTCGGCAAATATGCTATAGACACTATTGAAGATTTATCTAGAAAGATAAAAGAGGTATGTGAAGAAGAAATAAATAAAATCAATACAATAAAAAATCAGGTTAGACATATAGAGTTTCCTGAAACAGTTATTAAAATATTAACAGAGAAATCAAAAGTCTATGAAAAAATAAATCTTTCAGGAGATAATCAAAGGATAACTGATTTTGTTAAGATTTCTGAAGATGATATGCAAAAAATGTTTGTAATGGTTAAGTCTATTTCTGAATTTATTAATACAAAAATTGATGAGTACAAAGAGGTTAGAGAAGAAATAAACATAATTAAACGATTTAATGTATACCTAAATGGTGATGTGAGGTTAGGTTTTGAAAACAATTATAATGATATTATTACAAAAATTAGCGGGGAATCTATTATAGAGGATTGGCAAAATATCTATGAGCAGTATCTAAAACTTAAGGGAATAGTCAACAACCTGTATATTAGTAATCATAATGAATGTAATAGTGGCTATGAAAAAGCAATAAAAGATATAACGGAAAAATATAAAAACGACGTGCCAAATGAAAAGTTGGAAGAATATCTAAAACCATTATCAAATAAAATATGCCATGATATAGACAGGGCAGAAAACTATAGGTGCAAGGAATGTAAACGAGACATACATGCTTTAAAAAGTGATATTGAAATCCTAGAAACCCTAAAGTCGGGTATAATGGCAAAGATAAATAATTATATAAATCCTCCAAAACCCCCTATAAATCCACTGATGCCTCCAAAGAAAAATGAGGTAGAAATAGCACAAGTAATTTACGACACTCAAAAAAGAGTAATAAAGAATGAAACAGATATGGAGGAATTCTTAAGTGAAGTAAAACAGAAGATACAAAAACAGTTAAAGGAAGGAAAACAGATACTTATAAAGTAAGATAAAACAAGGGGTGAGACAGATGAGCCTTAAAGACATAGATATCGGGATAAAAAAGATTAAATCAATGCTTATATCAGATTTGGAAAGACAATTAAAACTTTTAGGTATAGGCTATGATAAAATATATACTCATGAAGAAATAAATGATGTTTTCGATATAAATAGAAAATATAAAAGGAAGCAAGTTCTTGATGTACTTATAAACGAATGTGAAGAAAGTGAGATAGGCCTATTATTAAGTGATGCTAAAATAAGAGAAAAAAATATAAGAAAGTTTATTAGAGAGTGTGCTTTTGATTTATTGAATAAAATATGTGCCATAAGACTTCTTGAAGAAAGAAACATGATTGCACCAACTATTAAAAAATTTAAGGCGTATGGGAATAAATCTGAGGTGCAGAAAAACTTGTGCCAGGTATCATACAGTCTGTTAGATAGAGACCCCTATGATGGGTTGAGATATGCCATTGAATCAACCTTAAGAGAACTTTCTACTCAAATAAAAGTACTGTTTGAGGTTAATAGTGAGCATAGTCTTTTGTTTCCAGACCCAAAAACTTTAAAAGAAATCATGAATGTTTTGCTTGATGAAATTCCAGAAGAAGATTGGAGACGGGATGATTTTATTGGATGGACCTATCAATACTTTGTTGAAGATGAAAAAGAGGAGATTGAACAAGCGGGCACACCCGAAGAAATAGCAGCCAAAACACAAGTGTATACTTATGACTGGATTGTAAAGTATATAGTGGACAATACACTTGGAGCATATTGGAATGAAATAAAATCAGGGGAAAGACCTAAACAAAGTGTAGAAACAATAAAGTTGGTAGACCCTTCGTGTGGAAGTGGCTCTTTTCTTGTTTATGCATTTGATAAATTTTATGAAATATATAAAGAAGAGGGAAAAGTATCGGAAGAAGATATCCCTAACTTCATTATTAGTAAAAACCTTTATGGGTTAGATATAGACGAAAGAGCAGTACAACTATCCGCATTAAACCTTTATATTAAGGCAAAAAAAAGAAATAGGAACATACAGATTGATAAATTTAATATTATTTGCACAGATAGTAGAATTAAACAAGAAGTAAATATAGATAAATATTTACTCTCACTATCGCTAGACCCTAAATTACGGGAAGTAATAAAGAATATTGTTCATCAGGCATTTAATTATATGAAAGAAAATAATATTCTTGGCAGCCTTATGAAAATTGAAGAGGTGGTAAACCCAATTATTGACGACTATATTGATGGTAGAAGAAGATTGTCCATAAGGGAAGTACAAGCCAAAAAGGAAAGACTTAAAGCAAATGCGGAGCAAATGAGCCTTTTTTCTCCAGAAATAGAGCAGTTATCGTTGGATACTATAGATGAAATTAGATATTTTGAATCAAGGGAAGAATTTGTTGATTATTTGAGGCAAAAAATTTTGGACTGTGTTGACTATGTGGTTACAAAAATAAATAAAGATAATGATATAAACAGTAGAATGTTTGCAAAGGATTTGAATAGAGGAAGCAATTTTATAGGAGCAATGATGCAGAAATATGAGATTGTTGTAGGGAATCCGCCATATTTAAACCAAAAAGGTATGGGTGACAATATAAGAAATAAATTAAGAATTCATTATAATAATACCAAGACTGATTTATATGCTTGCTTTATAGAACTAATGCTTGGTAACTTAAGTCAATTTGGTATTTGTGGTTTTTTAACTCCAGATACATATATATCACTTTCAACTTATGAATATTTAAGAAAAAAAATAGTTGAAAACTACTATTTAAAAAAATTCATTCACCTTGGTAAAAAAACATTTAAGAGTGTTAATGTAAGTATATCTATTGGGATAATTTATAATAATACTTCAGAAACTGATTCTTTGTTCTTAGATTTGAAAAATTTTGATGACCAAGAAGGAAAAATTAAAGATGATACTTTAAAATGGTATATTAAAAATGCAAAAGATTTTAGTAAAATACCTTCGTATAGATTTATTTATTGGAGTTCTTCTGATTTGTCAGATAAGATAGTCAAATATGATAAGTTAGAACCTAAGTACGCTATTGTAAAACAGGGATTAGCAACAAGTAATAATAATAAATTTGTTTACATGAGATGGGAAGTGAATAATTATTTAAATAAAAATTTTTATCCATATGCTAAGGGTGGAGGATTTAATAAATTCTTTGGTAGAAATGACTTTATAGTTGATTGGAGTCAAGATGCTATCAAAATATACAAGTCACCAAAAGGAAGATATAGAGGCTATGAATATTATTTTAAACAAGGATTAACATTTAGTTTGATAACCTCTGAAAATAAGTTTAGTTGTAGATTTTTGCCAGAAGGTTGGGTTTTTGATATAGGTGGTCCAAGTATATTTTGCTTAAATATTGATAGTAAGTATCTATTAGCAATTATGAACTCTAAATTAATAAATAAGTTTTTAGAATTAATTAATCCTACAGTTAATTTTCAAATTGGTGATATAAAAAATACTCCTATAATAGTATCAAGTAATTATACATACGAAATGTTAAAGAATATAACAAATTGTATAATGTATTTAAAAATAATAAATTATAAGACGGATATATTATCAGAGATGTTTGTTACTGATTTTTTTAGTAACGTAATTGCTAAAGAAAAACTAGACAATAAATCTTTATTAAAATTGTATCAAGATAATATTATATCAAATTTTGATATTCTTTTATCTTTGGAGGAACTACAGCACATACTTGATGAGGTCGTATTTTTTATTTATGATGTTAGCGATAATGACAGATTGGAAATACTTACACTATATGGAAATAATTGCATTGAATATCCAATAGTTGATGGATATTTTAGTTCACCACAATTAACTAAAATAAATGTGGAAGAAAAATATATTGAACATATAATTTGTAAAGGAGAAACTATTTCGTATATTAAAGAGTGTATAAATCAAGGTATAATGTATATTAACAATTTATATGAAGGAAAGCCGAATTTATTGTCGTTAAAAAATCTAGAGCCTAAATATGTTAAATTGAGTGATGAAGAATTTACTAATTTGGTAGATAAAATAAGAAATTTAAGTTTAATAAAAGGCATAGATATAATAAAAATTGCTGAGGAAGTAAAAATACATCCACGTTCTATTATGTCTATAATGAATGAGAAAGACATATATTTACAAGAAGATTTTAAGGAAAAAGTAAAAAGATACCTTCAAACTCTTGCAAGAAAAGCATTTGATGAAGATAAAGACGGCATTGTTCTTTTACCAGAGATGCTCGAGAAGATACATGATGAACTATCAAAAACATTTAAAGATAGAGCATCATCAGTTGAAACAGAAATCAATAATATTATAGGGAAAGATATAGAAAAATGGCTAAGGGATGAATTCGCAATAGATTATGTAAACAATACTGGATATGATAAGAAAACTGATAAGTACAAAGAAATTAAAAACCCGTGGGAACCGCTAATATGGAAAGGACAATCGCCTAAGAAGAACTTTACTGTTTTTGTATGGCGATACAAAATTACTCCTGATACTGAACTAAAGATTAGAAGCCAGTATCTTGAAAATGAGATAGAATCTTATAAGATGAGAATAAAAGGTATTGATAGTAAACTAATAACAGCGGATGAGAAAGAAAAGAAGATACTTGAAAAAGAGAGAGATGAAATCCTAAGTATAGTAGATGACTTGAATGATTACCATAGGTGGATAAAAGAGAATGGGATAAAAATAAGGGGTATGTGGTTTAACTTAGAGTAAAACGGGGTGATTGCTGTGAAAGAATATATTGAAAAATTGATAGAAAATGCATTTAGAAGCAGCAATATTATTATATGGAAGGACCAGGAAGGATATTTTGAAGAATTCTTTAAAGGTTTTGCTATGAAAGGGGTCACCAATATTACTTATAACAATAGTATTACGCAGTTAAAGGCAACAATTGAAAAAGACGACCCTTTCATATTAAATAAGTACCTTATTTATGTAACAGTAGAGGATTTTGATTCTGATTACGAATATTTTGGTAACACAGTTGTAGTGAATTTATTTGACATACTCAATTTGAGATTTGGCCTTAAATATAGTAGAGATTTATATTGTTTTGTTAATGATTACAAAGGATATATTGCTACAAACTTTGATAAGTTAAAAGAGTATCATAATGGTACTCCACTTGATGTAAATGGACTAAAAGAACTTATTATTAAAGTAATTTTTGAGTTGAATCATTTTAATATGGATGATTTGATTATTAAATTGATGTTTGCACCAAATAGAGTTAAACTTTTTGAAATGATAAAAAGACCTACGCTTATTTCTTTTTTTTATAAACAATTAGAGGAAAACTATGGCATAAAACTTCAAGTAGATTCTGAACAAGAATTTGTAGATAAAATTTCTTTTGCTATGCTTGTTAATGCATATTATTATCAGGCTGATGGAAAAGAAATGAGTTCATATGAGTCATTCATAGTTTCAGACGAAGTTAAGAGAGAAAGAATTTTTAATTTTGTAGACAATGTTTGGAGAAACAATGATAAATATAAGGAACAATATGTTTATTATTCTAATAAATACCAGAACCAATTTATAGAGACATTACCATCAATATCAGTAAAAGAAAGTATTCATATTAATGAATATAAATCTGATATTTTTATTGCTGTCGATGAAAAGTTGTATGACGAAGTGAAAAGAAATATTAAGGAAGTAATATATAGTGAGGGCGATACTAAATTATTAGATAAAGTTTATGCTACCATAAAAAATAGACAAGGTACTTTTTGGTCAAAAAATGAACTGTTTACAAAATGGACAAGCATAGGCTATCTTATTGATTTTCTTTACCAGTACCTAGATTTCAGCATCCAGTATAAGAATAAAACATACATAAAAGTAGAAGATTTAATTAAAGATTACACTCAGCATCTATATAAAATTGATTATAACTATAGAAGATTTAGAGAAGTTTCAATGGAAATCGACATTGAAGGCTCACTTATAAACAAGATAAATCAAATGTACAATATTTTTCTTGATGATATTAACTATAAATATAGTTTATTAATAGAAAAATTAGATAAATACAATATTGAAGGTATTGCAAATCAACAAATTGTGTGGGATGACTTTGTAAAACAACAAGGAAAGAAATGTATTATATTTGTCGATGCCTTAAATTATGAGTTAGGGAAAGAACTAGAAGAAAAATTGAGCCAATTTGAAACCAAAAATACTATAATGGTAAGTTTTTTACCTTCTATAACAGAAGTAGGTATGGCAAGACTTATCATGCATCGTAATGAAAAACTTATATTAAAAAGTGAAAATAATGGCATATCAATTACAACGGATGAATATGAGAAAAATTTGAGTTATAGAGACAACCGTAAGGAAAAAATGCTCCAAGATATTCCTGATTTAGACTTTAAAGAAATTTCGAACATTTTAATGCAAAGTACAGATAATTTAAATGATAATATAGTGATATTTTCAAGAGATATAGATAATATTGGAGAATCTGGGGTATCGTTCGCAATAGAAATTTTTAGAAATAATATAAGGGATATTATAAGAGTAGTAAACACCTTATCAAATAAAGGCTATACGATATTTATTTCATCAGACCATGGTTTCTTATATGCAGTGGGGAATAGACCTATAAAATCACCTCAAGGAAATTATATTAGACTTTCATCGAGATATGGAATTGGAAATAATATTCAAAGTGAGCACATTGTAAAACGCAGTAATTGGGCTAGTATTGAAAGTGATTATGATTTAGTTTTTGCAAGAGGAATTGCAGAATATAGCATTAAAGGAGGAAATGAAGATTTTACTCATGGAGGAATTTCTTTACAAGAGAACATAATACCATATATAAAAATTAAGCCTATAGTTCAAGAAAAACAAGATACCATAAAATACAAATTTATAGTTCCTGAAAAAATTAGAAGCAAGATTATAAGAATAAATATTGAATGTGACAAAGAAAATACAGAGTTGGAACTTGAGGTATCTCTTGAGGGCGATAAATATAATGAAAAGAAGAACTTTTCGGTTCAATTAGAAAATGGCCGTGCTGAAATAAAATACAGGTTATATGAAAAACTTCCACCTAATAATAAATTTGTTACAATAAAAATATTTGATATTGAATCAAAACTTAAATTGCATGAGAGTAAATCATATGTAGACTTAATTGATGATAAAAAACTATTTTAGATAGTAGGTGATAAGGATGCTGGATGCTTTGGATAAATTAGCACTTGAATGTTTTGAGGGGAGAGTGGTAAGAAAAGATTTAGTGAGGAAACTAAAAGTAGGATATAATGTACCATCCTATGTACTTGAATATTTGCTAGGAAGATATTGTGGCATATATGATGAAGATGAAATATCACTAGGCATGCAATCAGTTAAAGATATATTAGAAAAGCATTTTGTTTCACCTGATGAAAGTGAGAAAATCAAAGCAATTATAAGGGAGCAGGGTATATATAGGATTATTGACAAAATTTCGGTTAAATTAGATGATAGAAAAGATAGATACTGGGCTGAACTTATAAATATGGGTCTTAAAGAAGTAAATATTTCGGATGAACTCGTAAAGGCAAATGATAAGTTGTTAGGCAGTGGCATGTGGGCAATTCTTGATATAGAATATGATACTGAAATGTATGGAAAAGGTGGAACAAGACCTTTTGTAATAAAAGAAATAATTCCTATACAAATGGCTTCCTTGGATATACAAGAAATTAAGAACGGAAGAACCAAATTCAGCACAGAAGAATGGATGGATTTTGTTTTACGAAGTATTGGATACGAACCTAACGAAATGAAAAATGAGAGAGTAAAATTATTATTTATTTCGAGATTGATACCTCTGTGTGAAGCAAACTTTAATCTGATTGAACTTGGACCAAGAGGAACAGGTAAATCCTATGTATATAGAGAAGTTTCTCCTTATTCAATACTTGTATCAGGAGGAAAAACGACAGTTGCAAATTTATTTTATAACATGAGTTCAAGACAAATAGGATTGGTAGGCTATTGGGATACTGTTGCTTTTGATGAAGTTGGAGGAATGAAATTTGGTAATTCTGATGCTGTACAAATCATGAAAGATTATATGGAGGCAGGAAGTTTTTCTAGAGGTAAAGAGGAAATTGGGGCTTCAGGTAGCATGGTATTTATCGGTAATATCGATGGCAATATTGAAAGAATTAGTGAAATATCCCATTTATTTACTCCGCTTGTTCCTGAAATGAGAGATGATACAGCATTTCAAGATAGGCTACATTTTTATTTGCCAGGTTGGGAAATACCGAAAATGTATCCTGAACTTTTTACTTCACATATTGGTTTAATTGCAGATTATTTTAGCGAATTCTTAAAAGAAATGAGGAAGGTATCATATACTGATGCCATAGATAAATATTTTAGATTTGGGAGAAGTTTAAATCAGAGAGATGTTAAGGCAGTAAGAAAAACTGTTTCTGGTTTAATAAAAATACTTCATCCAGATGGTCTTTATTCAAAAGATGACATCGAGAATTATGTTGCATTTGCTATGGAGATGAGAAGAAGAGTTAAAGAACAGATGAAGAAAATTGGTGGTCTAGAATTTTGGGCAACTTCATTCTCTTATATAGATATTGAAAATGGACAAGAGAAATTTGTTACTTTAAAAGAAAAGTCGGGGGGAAGAGTAATACCTGAGACTAATTTATCTCCAGGAGAAGTGTATACAGTTGGAATAGACTTAGATACACGTAAGCCATCAGTATTCAAAATAGAAGTTCAAACTACTATGGGGTCTGGGATATTATTTACAGGTAATATGTCAAGAGCAATGAAAGATGCTGCGAATAATGCGAGAACATACATAATGACACATGCGAAAACTCTTGGGGTAGAGAAGGCAATTAATGAATGTAAACTTCATATTAATGCAATTAATCTTATGCAGTCAAAGGAAGGCAGCGAAACAGGTATGGCTTTTTTCATAGCAATAATGAGTGCTTTGACTGGTAAGTATGTTAAGAAACAAATTGTAGTTTTAGGAGAAATGTCAAACAAAGGTACTGTAAGTCCAGTAAGTAATTTAATAGAAGCACTTCAAGTATCTTTAGATGCAGGAGCAAAAACTATACTTGTTCCAATGGATAATTTAAAGGAAATTGCTGGGGCACCCCAGGACTTAATGGCCTCTATAACTCCAGATTTCTATCAAAATCCTGAAACTGCTATGTATAAGAGTTTAGTGTTAGAATAATGTTAAATATTACGCTTCATATTAACTGGTGAGTTTACTGACCCTAAAGATAATAACCCGGGGGGGAAGGAAGCAACTTATTTGCGATAAAGAAGAAAGTAGTGATTGCAAAAATAGGCTGCCGTCTACCGGCCCTACAAATGCGATACGATTCAAATATAAGTTAGACCAGTGGAAGGTTATTTTACTGTATTTAGGACTTATTGATAATAGCCAGTAAGCATTTATAATAATATAACCTTGGTCTTGAATCAAGTTCATAAGGAATAAGATTTAAGGAGTAAAGGGTAAAAGGGGATACAAGGCAATATTTAATTAAAATATATATTGTGCTTACTAATAGTATAACGTAAAATATAAGTATACAGATTGAGAGCATATTCTCTTACACAGCCAGCAGATGCTGGAATAAGTTAAGAGAGTATGCTTTTTGCGTTTTAAATAGTTATTGAGGAGCATTCCTGTAATGAAACAAAATGATCTTTGAAAAAGAAGATGCCAGGCTGTAGAATTTGAAATGTGAGTTGCCGCGAGTAACCACAAATCAAATAAAACAGGAGGCATCCAATATGAAGTATAC
>Ga0209720_1001526_pt1 | contig 19351 bp, 15 predicted proteins | sample AD_JPNMR3_MetaG_FD_184426 | JGI IMG/M metagenome (GOLD analysis project Ga0209720, IMG submission 184426) | Active sludge microbial communities of municipal wastewater-treating anaerobic digesters from Japan - AD_JPNMR3_MetaG (SPAdes) (version 2) | ecosystem: Engineered > Bioreactor > Anaerobic...
GCCACTAAAGTGAGCCGGGCAGCCCCGGGGACGAACTGATTGAGGATATACTCACGCCAATTACTCATAATTCTCGCCTTCCACTCTCAATATCAACAGCGGCAACATTTCAGGGTAGACGTAGGCTCTATTCTCCAATTGCTCAAAAAAATGTCTTTCCTCCTGGGCTAGGAGGTTCAATCTGTACCTGCGAACCTGAGGCAGTCCAATACGCTCAATAACGCTGCGGCGAGCTGCAAAAGCGCGTGCTGCTTTATCACGCTCGCGAGAGATGTAATCTGCATGTTCCTGTTTGAGAGTTTCGTAGATAGGCCTTGCCTCCTCTTCCACGACACTCTGCAATTTGGCAAGAACAGCCTGCGATGCTATAGCGTCCAAAGTTGAGAAAACTACAGGATCATACGCCAGTAACTGATCCCATACGTGCTTTGCCGTCTGCATGTACACCTTACCATCGTCCGAAAGGAAAAGGGGCAATATCCTATAGCGATTCCACTCAGAAGCAACGACTGCTACTCGCCACAACGACCAAATCCCTCTTATCCACAATCTCGGAAATGCCGATAAACAAAGCATCTAGGTTTTCGGGTTGTGTCCATTCGGGGCGTTTACTGTACAATCCAAGCCAGAGCGAGAGCAAATATGGCGGTCAGACGTAAAGATTGGCCCGGCTCTGCCCGAGTTAAAGTACTCTTTGGCAACCGCCTTTCAACTTCATTGCCTGCATTCCTTATTCATGGAATATTTTGCGGAGATAGTCGCAATCCTGATTCCGTTCCTGAAACAAAATATGATGTTTAGCAAACTTGTCTCGGTCCCAACTACCATCATCGTAACGTTTGCACAACTCATCGTAGGGCGTAACAGAAATAATGTATGAATCAAGCGTGATGTCCTGTCGGCCGCTCCTTCGTCCTATCTCTTTCTCTAGCTCACGTAAGCGCTCCCACAGACTGGCTTTCTCATCGCACTGGTAGGCTTTAGCGTGTATCATACCGTGCGGCTCGATAAAGACGATGCGCTGTTTTTTCTCATCCACAATCCACAAGATAAAATCAGGATAGAAATTGCTCTCCTCGAAGAAACCCACGCCTTTGCCTCTGCTCAAGTTTCGCAGGAGGAAGATTTCTTTTCCCGCCAGCGACTTGTCCTTTTCGGCTTCCCAGTAGGTCCTCAGGTCAATGACGAAGTGTTTTTCGCTCTCTTCGAGCGGCGGCGGGTCAGCGGTGAGCACACTGCCTTTTTTGAGAAGTAGAGGCAGGTAGATGCTCCGGTCGAAGTAGAGGCGCGGCAACCCGCTGTTTTCTTCTTTGATAAGTTTATCCATATCTTCGCACAGTTTTTCGATGGCGGTAAATAGGTCGCTGTGTGAACGCGGTACGCGCACGAAGTAGGCGGCTTTTTTTTCCTGCAGGCTCAGACGGTTGAAAGCCAAGTTGGAATCATCAAGGTCAAGGGGACGATAGACTAGGTTTTGGCTGTCCCAGCGCTCGTGAGCTCGGCGGTAGAAGGTATCCAGGTACTTCCGCAGGACGGCTGTGACTGCCTCTTGCAGACGGGTGCGGTCAGTGAAGGTGCGCGGACGGAACACGTCCTCACTTGCCTTCAGGGTATAGGGAACCTTTTCTAGGATAGCGCGCAGGGTTTCGGGACGAATGACCAGGTTGCTCCAGCCTCTGCGCGCCTTATAGTCCAGCAATTCGAGGTAGGCCTGCTCCCAATCCACCAACGCCAGACTTTCTGACGGAATGGTCCCCTCATGTCCGCTTTGGACCCGAGCGTCCTGCAGGCCAACCGCGCCGCTTTCCAGTACCTGCACTTTGACCGATAAATCCACTCTCAGGCGGATGTTTTCATCAGGGGTGAGCAGGAGTATCGTATCGGTAGAAAAGTCGCGGCCACTCTCAGGACGCGGTAGCACCAGCCCGCGCTGAAGCATCTGTTCGTTGGTCCACACAGGGAGCGGTAGTTCAACCGGCGGCTCGGTCTCTACCCCTTCTCGTTCGAGATAATCACGGAATTGGGCCATGTAGTTGGCTCGCACAGCAAAGATATTGAGTGTCTCCAGCAGTTTAATATGCGGTGGATGATTGCCCGGAAGGGCAGCACTGCGTTTTAGAGAATGGTTTTTCCCGCGCAGGCGTACACCGCGCCCAAAGAGTTGGATGATCTGTGAACCTTCCCGCCGCCCAATATTGAGAAGTCCCATGTTGGAGACGCGCCAGGAATTCCAGCCTTCCATGAATTTCTTGGCGCCAATAAGAATATTCAGCGGCGTATCGGGGCGATTGATGTCCGTAAAGAGCGAGGAAGCGATAGCATCTTCTTCCAAATTGATACCGGCGTTATCTGTTCCCACCAGTTTTTTAAAATCGTTGGTGTCGCCAATGTAGATGAGGCCGAAATACTCCTTTGCGCCGGATACCCTTAACCCCAGCTCGCCGGCGGCACTTTTAATGTCGCACAGGTGCAGGCCGCCACTGGCCGGAGAGTGAAAGACCCGCCACAGAATGTCGTCATATAAGGCTTCGGCGGTGAGGCCAGTTTCACGCACATACGGGAAGCGCCCGGCGAACAGGTCTTTCCCATCTGGCGTAATGAGACCGCTTTTCCCGCCAGCAGTTCACTGATGCCTTTGACCGCCCAGTCGCGGTTTGCCAGTACACGATGGAGAAAACGCGCCACAGTTAGCACGTCACTGCGCTTCTGTTTTTTCTCGCTATAGACAGCGTTGACCTTGCTGCCGACAAACACCCAGAGCGGCTTTTCCAAATTGTATGGGCGCAGGACCTCGGCTTGTTCGTCAAACAGGCGCTGCTGCTCATAGAAAGAGAGCAGGTTGCCCAGAAGGAGCAGATCGGTTTTATCCTCGTCGGTCTCATCCTGCAGGTTGAGGATGCGAAAGTCCTTGCCGTAGCCATCCCCGTAAAAGTAGCGGTAGGAGTAGTCAAAGACGATGGCCTTGCCGTATTCGGCAGTAAGCGGATCGTTGCGCGCCGCCGAGAGAGCCTGCCCAAAGGTAGCGCTGTATTCAAAGGTGAAACCTGTTTCGCCAAGCGCATCGCGGTACTTGCGCCAGGCTTCGCCGCCGGAGCCTTTGTGCCCTTCGTCCACAAAGATCAGATTACGGCCCTCGAATGCCTCTACCGGCACGCTAACCCCACCACCGCGCTTTTCTTCTACCAGTTTAGTGATTTCGATAACCTGTACGGTGTGTTTACTGTCGCGCCACAAGCCGCCGTGGTTGAGGTCGAAGCGGCGGGCGGGAATGCCGGAAGCGGCAAGTTCGGCCAGGTGTTGCTCGCTCAGGCCCTCGTTGGGCGTGACCAGGAGGATGTTGTCGAGCGGCTCCTTGTTGTAATGCAGGAATTGATAGTAGTTAAGGTGCAGGATCAGCGTCTTGCCGCTGCCCGTAGCCATCCAGTAAGCCAGCTTGGTCAGGTCAGCTTCGGTGAAGGGCTCGTCCTGCGGTTCGCCGGGCAATTTCTTTGCGTTGCGCTGGCACACAAAGGCGTTCAGATCGGCCAGGAGTTGTGCTTTGTGGTTGAACAGGCGGTCGAGGACGATTTCCGTGTAGAGCGCTGCCAGGTATTGAAAATAGCGGAGGGTGATGGGCTGGGTGCGGCGGGCGTTAATGACTGCCAGGTGGGCGCGAATGTTGTCGTCATAGCGTGCAAGGTCATCGGCAGAGATTTTGAGCTTGCTGCCGCGCGAGATAAGGCGGTAGTAAATATGGCTGCGTCCCTGCGCATCAAAACCTTCCTCAGCCTGTTTCATGTCCTCCAGCAGTTCACGGTTTTTCTCGTAACCCAGCAGGCTGTTGAGCCAGGAAAGCAGGAGCAGGCGATTTTCAAGTTTTTGGTATTGGGTTGATCCGTTGCTCATGCGCCAACCACCAACCTCTCAAAACCGGATTTTATAATAAGAGCAACTCGTCTCCTTCGTTCTTTGAGGAAATCCTTGTAATCAAGTTCGTACCAGTTTGAAGGCAATCCATGCCAATCATACATCTGTTGAAGCTCATCGGAAGCAAAGCGTTCTTCTAATTCCGGCACATAGTCCCTGGGAGCTCTGTCGGAAATCTTGATATTGTCGCTCCATTCCACCAAAGCATAGTTTGCTACCTGGTTAATGAGACGCTTTTCTCGAACCCCTATTCGTTGCAAGTATTTGCGGGGGAACAGATGATGACGTTCCAAAGCAGTCTTTTTGGCCTTCGTGGTAGGATCCAGCAACTCGGACACCTTCATCTTCGAATACAAGACCCGCGCTTCCAACAGACAAAGCGCGGCATAGTAGGCAAATTGCGCAGTGTTCCTGGCAGCAGCGGTTTCCAATTCGTTGGGTAAGGTTACTTCCCAATAGTCTTTTGTCAAGACGGCGCCAATCTGCTCATCGAGAATGCGGACGAAGTCGTCGGCTGTGTTTGCGCCGCGCAGTAGGGCCATATCCTGTTCAAATCGCGCTTCAGGCGAACTTGTATACCGCCCCGTGAGCGTTGCCATAAAGAACCAGCGCGCCATCACTTCACGCAAGCGGTACAAATCTACTTTGAAGTCCCGCTTCCCTATGAGCCACAATGCATAGGTGTAAAGAACAGCCATTTGTGAGGAGATGAGTTGATCGGAGGGGTATCCTGCCCTTTTCAGCACCTTGAAGAACTCATGCCAGTTTTGAAGATCCAAAGTGTAGGCCTGAGCCTCTTGCAATAAGGCAAACTGCTTCACACGCTGTTCATCGGAGAATTGCCGCGTTTCCAGGTCCTTCCCTCGAAGCAGGGAATAAACATGCTCTAAGCGAGCGCGGCGAAACCCCAGTGCCACGCTTACGCGCAGCAGCTGCTCAGGATTAGGGCGCAAATAATGATTAAAAGGTGAAGGACTGCCACCCGGGGAGGGTGCTTTGCTGCGCCGACAAAATTCTTCCAGCTCTTTGCGACCCTCGTCCCAGAATACGGACATCAATGTAAGAATAAAATTGGCCTGGTTAAGCGCTTCCCCTTTACTATTGATACGCACGAATATCTCTGAGACCTTGTCTTCATCGACAGAAGAAGAAATCTCCAGCGCGGTGAGTGGATATTCTTCGAGTTTGATCAGTCGGTCAATTCTCTCATGAATTATATCTTCTTCTTCGGCGGTCAAGGGGCGCCGTTTTCCTAACTTCTCAAGGAATTTTCTCTTGAAAGCATGCGGTTTCGTATCGGGCTGCCATAAAATGCTAATGTCCGGGATCCACTCTGCGTCCTTCTCAATCGCTGCATTAGAGACTTCAAATTTCTCACTCAGCGGATGAAAAGCTATTTTTATCCGCTGGGACTTGAAGTTTTTTGTAATCACGGGCACGGCTTTCATGACTGCGTATAATGAGGTCAACCGTTGCTGGCCATCTACGATGAGCAGACGCGCCACCTTTTGTTTCGGACCAGCACCAATCGTTCGGTGGGTATCAGAAGAACCATTTTCCCAGAAGAGAAGATAGCCAATGGGAAAGCCGCGATACATCGAGTCAAACAAATCGCGTACCTTGGTCATCGACCAAACAAAGGGACGCTGAATGTCAGGCAGCCCGATTTCTCCCATAGATATATCTTCAACCAGTTTCTTAAGTATATAATCAACCTTCTTGAAAAGTACTTCTGCCATACCTATCCCTCCACGCCTGCAAACATTTTTGCCTTGAACACACCTTCCAACGCCTGTGCGCCGGGGATGAGCGAATCGCCGTTGACATAGATAACGTCCGCACCCTCGGTAAATTTGTGCTTGGCCACAAAATCGCGATCGCTTTTGTAATCTTCCTCTGTCCAGCCTGCGGTTTCGCGCCAGATGACCACGGTGCTCTTGCCTTCGCGCGTCGCGCCGCGATAAATCAGGTAGTAACGGCCGTTATTGTCCAGCACCTGCCGCTTTGCCACGTCCAGCCCGATGAGATAGTTGAAGGTCTCGGGAAGGTCCACTTTCTGGACACGAGTCTCGCCATCGCGGTATATGTGCAAGCAGTAGTCAAAGGGCTTGCTGAGTTTTTCCACATTCAGCAGGGTTTCGCTTTTGCGCGTTTCCCACTGGAGCATGTACTTGAGTAAATAGTCCTCAAACTGCATCGCCACCTGTCCACCGCTTTCTTCGGAAGGTAATAGATTGTTGAGGGCGTCTTCGTAGGATTCCAGGCGTATTATTTTGATGATACGCGGACCCCGTTCGGCTTCTTCTGCCGTGGCCACGCGTTTGGGCTTGCCGTCCTTCCACTCCGGCGAGAAGGTGACTTTCTTCAAGCGCGGCAAGAGAACGGTATCAAAGTAATCCGCCATCTCCACGAAGATAAACTTGCGCCGCCCGCCGTCCTCGCGGTTCAGGTTGATGACGGCATGGCCGGTGGTGCCGGAGCCGGCGAAGTAGTCGAGGATGTACCCATCATCGTCAGTCAAAAGTGTAACGCATCTTTCTACTAACTCGTGTGGTTTAGGCTTTATCTTGTTGATATATTCTCGCGTTAAACCGGTGCCAAACAAATTCAATAGAAGTTTGGTTGCATCGGTTGTGGTCTTTACATCATCCCATAATGTGGTTGGAGTTTCCCCTTTTTCTTTCGCTTCGCTCAAAAAGCGCTTGTACATTGGGTTTGCAGTGCCACTTCGGCCAAAAACGATTCGCCCTTCCTTAAGTAACTGTTCTGTCTGCCATCGTTCAAACCTCCAACAGCGCCCTTCTGGCGGATAATGTTTTTCTCCGGTAGAGGGATTGATGATCGGATAGGTTAAATTCTCTCGAATGTTTGGTGCATCCATTGGGTCAAGTTTCCAAGGACCTCTTGGGTCATTATCAGGATTTGAAAAACCACTTTCTATATAGGGCAGACGAAAGCGAGATTTATCCTTTTCAAGTTGGCTACGCTTAGCGGCAAAGAAAGTCGTATGATTCGTTGCAACCGAAATTAGAGCATCACTTGAGACAGATTTTCGGCTATTCCATATGATATCTGCAATAAAATTGTCCTCGCCCCATGCTTGACCAAGAACGTGGCGCAAATTTGCGTATTCTCCGTCGTCGGTGCTAACAAACAAGGCACCTGAATCAAAAGAAAGAATGCGAGCCAAAACAGCCCTCGCAAACATCATTGAAGACCATGAGCTATGCTGGTAGTTATCCTTGTACAGAAAGTCATTGTCTGTTCCAGTGTTATACGGCGGATCTATGTACACACACTTAACCCGTTCGCAGTACTTCTCCTGAAGCAGGTTGAGCGTCTGCCAGTTTTCGGAGTGTACCAAGAGGCCGTCAGTCATCTCATCCAAATCGTCAAAACTCGCCAACAGACGGTCCACGAAATCCTGTGAGAAGTGACGCGTGTCCAGCGGCAGGGATGGATGGGTTTTGAGAAAGACCATTCGCCATTCGGGCGTTCCCCAGTTGCCGGAAAACAGGTCTTGCGGCAGGGTATCAATGGCTAAGAACTTCTCCCACTCCTCCCACTGCGCCGCGTTTTCGGCAATCTCTGGGTAGAACGTCTCGGAAATGTTGCCTACAGTGATGACGTAAAAAGTCTCGGTGATGAATTTTTTCTTCTCCCAGAGCATCTTCTGGAAGTTTTCAATCTGCGCCAGGAACTCAATGATGATTAGGCCGATGCGCTTTATCAGACGCATGAGTTGGAACCAACTCTCGGCCAGCCCCTCGCCCGCGGCTTCCATCTCCTCCAAGTTGAGCACCTCATTCTTCAGGTAAAAGTCCAGCTCGCGGGAGAGGAAGCCCTTCAGGTCCTTGTGGATGAAAAAGTCGCTGGTGTTGCGCCGAGTGTATTGGCGCAAGTGGTGTTCCAGCAGAGTTATTGCCGTCCCGTCGGTGCGGCGCTTTTCGGCAATCAATGCTGCCAAAGCCTCAGGGGCGTTCTTGGGCAGATGTTTTGGAATCTTTCCCAGCGCTTCGACAATAATGGCCTCCTGCTGGTTCCTCTGGCCGTAGGTGTTCTGCTCTTCCTGGGTGAGCGGACGGAACTCGAAGGGAATGGTAAGGGTGCTTGCGCTGGCGTCCCAGGTGATTTCGTCCAATCTCGGTAGAAAGAAGCGCTTTTCACCCTTGATGTTATTCTGTTCCACGTCGGCAGTCTTTAGCTTGAAGTGTACAGTCACGCCATTGGGAGCCTTCCATGTATAATCTGTGAAGTGCTCACCGGTCTTGACGTAATACTGGTCGTGGTTGGCCCAGTAGAGATAGACTTCCTCACCATTATAGGGGATGGCGTAGCGTTCCTTTTTGGAGTAACGTCGCTTGGAAATGAAGTCGCCGTCCTGCCAGTAGCGGCTGAAAAAGGAATAAAGATGGTTGTAGATAGCCGTCTCCAGCGCCTCGCGTCCCTTTGCGGATTTAGCCCGTTCCTGCGCAACACGATATTCTCTTCCTGCCCTTGTATCTCGGTATTTCTCGGCTAAGTTGCCATCAGCGTCCAGGGCATCCTCGCCCAGCGCTTCCAGCACCTTTTTCCTGGCAGCATCCAGCTCTTGCATGGCTTGACTTTGCGCAGCCAGTGCCCCCTTGTTTAGCTCATCATTCACCAAGCGCGGCAGGTCCTCGGAGATAAAGCGCTCAATGATTGCCCGCTTGAAGTTCATGATGCGGTAGATGCCGAAATCTAGGTCAGCACAGTCAAATTGAAATAGCTCGCGCAGAAGTTGTTGGAATTTTATCTGAGGAGTGCTCATCGCTATTCACCTTGCCTTTCTTTCTTCCTTTTCATGACTTCTCCCGGCCTTTCTACATCAGGTCAGAGACGATGAAGACAATTGGCTACAGCTTTAGTCACGTGCGCAGTCTCATGAATCGCTATAGAGACGATCCAACAACCGAAGTCTGCGTATGATGATCAACAGCGAGGCTAGAAAAGTGCTTCCTGCTATCGCCGAATACACGTGAAGGCGACAGCGTATTCCGGTAAATAGACGTGTGAGTAGGGTTCCTACTAACCCTCCCAGGCAATCGCGTTTGCTGGGGCGTCTACTCGCTGTGGTTGCATCCAACTTCGGTTTCAGTATCGATATTCCATGCTTCGTCCTTCTAGATGACTCAATTCGCGGGATGGCCTTCCGTGAGTTGTGAACGACGCATGATGGCTCAGTCAATCGCCCATAGGCTTTGCGCTAGCGCCACAACGGCTAAGTTGGGTTTTATCTCTGTTTTCCACACCCATTATGTAAGATCCTGCCGCCGAGCCCCGTTAACCGAGCCCTCTATCGGTGCAATTCTCAACACCAACTCCGATATAAGTGACTCTGTTGCGCTGGTTTACTTCCGGGTTCGTACCCCGAACTAAACTTATCTGTCTAGCCAATTAAGGAATGGTGTCGGAATGGCTTAATGTCCCTGCAACGTTCAGAACCACCATCTGAAACTTGCTCTTGCAGAGTCCCTGAGCCCATTCTTTCTGAGAGAAGTGGGCCTATGCGGAGAATAATGCCCGCTCTTGACATTTCAGACCTCAAGGAAGCAGCATGCTTTATGTTGTGTTCTATCAAGCCCTTGGCCGGGATCCCAAGACCCAAGAGGTAGACCCGCACTATCAACGTAGGCCTGGAGACCTGAAACCATTACTGCGAACGGTTCATAGACGTCTATGGGAGAAGAGCCAGCCTCACCGCATAAGAGGCGGATGAGCTTGACAGACACAGACACCGCTTTAGCGCCGAGACAGCCCTTGATATCCTTTCCTAGGAAACTGCTGCTCGAGCCGCGGTTCACACCTTGTGTTCGATGATTCAGACCGTTCATTTCACGTGTCCCATCAGTAATCCAGGTCTCTGCTAGACAGAAATGAAGAGCGGTATGGCAATACCTGCAAAACGAGTTCAGGCAGTTGGCCTCCCCTTGGTGCGCAAAAGCAACGTGAAACAATGTCCGCGGTTTATCAACACTCTAACTCATGCCGTTGACTTGGCCGTACAGTCTGCCGAAAAGGTAGAAAGGGAGGCTGTCGTAGTGCTCTGCCCGGACACCAAGAACAAGTCTACAATGGAGAGTACAGTAAGCGTCAAACCAGCCGTACCTTCTAGCTCCTCTCCGCTGATGAGATAATGAAGTCATCAGAGAGAAGGAGCTGATTCGTGTGACTAAGAAAGCCAGGCAAGAGCTGCGCGAGTTGTGGGCTGAGAGGATAGAGGATTTCCGCGCCAGCGGTCTAAGCCAAAGGGCATGGTGCAGAGAACATGGGCTGCGGCCCAACCAACTCTGGTACTGGCTGCGCAAGTTTGAGACTGAAACTAACCAGCCGCAAAACGGCATATGGATACAACTGGATTCACTAGCTCCTACTGGCTCTGGTGTCGTGCTGCGCATCGGCAATGTGACTGTGGAAATTCAGCGCGGGTTTGACCCCCAGGTTCTAACGGAAGTCATCCGCTCCTTGCTGAACGTATGTTAATTGGTCATCCTAGGCAAAAGGTGTACCTGGCTGTGGGAGCCACCGACATGAGGAAGTCAGTGGACGGCCTGGCCGCCATAGTCCAGCTGGATTTCGAGCTCAATCCGTTTGAGCCCTGCCTGTTCGCCTTCTGCAATCGACAGCGGAACAGGGTTAAGATCCTGGAATGGTCCGAGCGAGGCTTTTGGCTCCACTACTTCCGTTTGGAACAGGGACGCCTGCCATGGCCTCAAGTAGGCGAGGAAGTTAACCCTCTAGATGTTACCTGGCAGGACCTGCGCCAGCTTCTGGAGGGAACACCGCTAAAGCCCGTTAGCCAGCGTGCTGTTAAGCTTCCGAAGTATGTAATTTAACATGCATTCTCCCCTTCCTGAGCCCTTTCCCAGCAGGGAATCAGCTTATCCTTCGCGAAGTACTGGGCATGGAAGACACACCGAAAACCCAAGACTCAACCGAATACTCATGGCAAGAACGTGCACTTAAAGCAGAAGCTGAGTTGGCCAAGGCCCTCCAGAAACTGGAGTACCTCGAGGCTCAACTGCGCCTGCTGACTGCCAAGCGCTTTGGCAGATCCAGCGAGAAGACGAGCAAAGATCAGCTTCAGCTCTTTGAGGACGTTTTCAATGAAGCCGAATCAAACGCAGAGCCCTTTGCTCCGGAGCCGGAGCTGATCACGGTGCCCGCCCACCAGCGTGCCAAGCGCAAGAAAAAGAAAGGTGTCAGCCTCGAAGGCCTGCCCGAGACCGTGGTTGAATACCGCCTTCCCGAGGAAGAGCTGACCTGTTCCTGCGGCCATGAAAGGCATATCATCGGCCAAGAGGTTACCAAAGAGCTGGTCGTGGTGCCGGCCCAGTTTTCCGTTACTAAGCATGTGCAGTATGTTTACGCCTGCCGCCACTGCGAGAATCACGGAGATGGCACGGCTCCCGTTGTGGTCAAAGCACCGAAACCAAACCGGGCTTTCCCGGGCAGTATTGCTTCTCCTTCTGCAGTAGCACATGTCATTGAAGAGAAGTACGTTATGGCCGTTCCCCTCTACCGTCAGGAGAAACAGTGGGAGCGAAGAGGCGTAAAGGTGTCCCGGCAGAACATGGCTAACTGGATCATGGCCGCCCAGCACTGGTTGCAGCCCATCTATGACCGCATGAAGCAAGTACTTTTGAGCCAGGACATCATATTTGCCGATGAAACCACTCTCCAGGTTCTCCAGGAAGACGGCAAAAAAGCTGAATCCCAGTCATACATGTGGCTGTATCGTTCAGGACGTTATGGGCCTGGGATCGTGCTTTTCGAGTACCAGCCCACCCGTTCTGGGGAACACCCGAAAGAGTTCCTGAAAGGGTTTAAGGGTTACCTGGTCACAGATGCCTATGGAGGTTACAATGGTATCCCCGATGTGACCAGGGTTGGCTGCTGGGCCCATGCTAGAAGGGGCTTTGATGAAGCCATCAAAGCTGCAGGCAAAAGGTCCAAAGCTCCCCAAGCAGCAGAGGGCCTTAAGTTCTGCAACGATCTGTTTGACATCGAGAATGCTCTTGAGGATGTCGATCCTAAGGAGCGCTATGCGCGGCGGCTTCTGCGCAGCAAACCTGTGCTGGACGCTTTTTTGGCATGGCTTGAAAAGACCCGCGAGGAATGTGTCAAGCAAAGCCATTTAGGCAAGGCTGTGGAGTACTGCCTTAACCACTGGAAGGAACTGAACAACTTCCTCTTGGACGGTCGGCTAGAGCTAAGCAACAACCGCTCAGAGCGGTCCATCAAGCCGTTTGTCATCGGAAGGAAGAACTTCCTGTTCTGCATCACTCCTCGGGGAGCCAAGGCAAGTGCCACAACCTACAGCATCGTCGAGTCGGCCAAGGAGAACGGTCTCAAGCCCTTCGAGTACCTGACATACCTGTTCACAGAGCTCCCCAATGCAACCACGAAGGCTCTTGACGAGTTCCTCCCCTGGTCAGAATCTCTGCCGGATAACTGCCGCATACCCAGCAAATGATTTACTACGACCTCTACCACCCCAAGGTAGAGGTCTTTTCTTCTCCAACTACCGTGACACCAATGGAGCGGTTAACGTCTATGGCCTATGTGGTTTCTCAACTCATTGGCCAGGAGGACATTGTCAAGGTACGCCCTCTTTCGTGATAAGCTTGACGCCAAGCTGGCTGAAGCTGGGAGACGAACACTAAAGAGCAAGGAAAGTCCTGCTAATGAGTAAAAAAAGAGATGTCCTTGTCCGGACATCTCAGAAGGGAGCATTACCGATCCTCTGTATAGCCTAACCCTCATCGGCGATGATTCCCTCAACAATTTGCTCGATTCTACCCAGCTCCTCTGGCGTTGGAGGCCGTCGCTCATCATTGATTCTTGCCGCGATACGGCTAAGTTCAACATGCAAAGGTTCATCAGGGTTATACTGGGGTATATTAATGTACTCGGTAACATGGCTTCCTATTTGTGTATCAATGGCATAGCCTGTGATAAAGGCCCTTACGGCTGGGGAATTCAGGAAGCCACAAAGATAATGAGCTTCATCGGCTGATTCGCAGGGAACAAAATACAGTTTGTGGTCAGGAAGTACCGGCACTTCCCCAAGGTAGGGATCTTGCTTCGGGCCAAGATAAGCCGCATAGAAATTCTCAGGTTTTTGAATCTCCCTCCACACGACTTTGTGTGGGGCAAACGAATAGGGTCCGATGTTCCACAGCGAATAGAACGGCCCCAGCTCATTTCCGGATCTATCAAGATGATAACGGCGATAGGACGACCGCGCTATAAGTCTGTCGCGGTATCGGCGTAAATAATCCAAGGCATTCCGATAGTTTGCGACCATTTCTTCTTCGGGGTAACCTCTCATGCCGTCTTGAGGTACAACCACATAATAATCATTATCCTCCACATAGAACGGTTGTGCATCTCTGCCTCGCACCATCGGAAACACTACGCCGGATTCGATCAGCCCTTCATAGGGCTGAATAACGTGCCTGCTAGTATCAGGGCGATTGCGAAAATGCAACAGGCCATCGCCGCGAGAACCAAGAATCTCGATCCAGTAAACGCCATTCAGGTCGGATGTAAATCCTTTGCGGGCTCGATATCCTGATTCTCCTATCAGTCGTCTTACGACAGGAAGGAGATTTGGTTCCACGGTGAGCCATGGGCCCCCATTGTCGTAGATAGGAGAGGCTATCAGTTGCAAACGCCGCGTGATATTCCTCACTTCGTCCAATGTCATGTCTTCGCGAAGCGGATCTCTCTGTGTCTTTTCCCATTTTATATATGGAACAGGATAATCCGTTGGCTGCCCTTTGACCAAAAACAAAGCCGCTGTACGGTTGTTGACATTTTCAAATGGTCTGATTTCCACCATGTCATGTACTTCGACAACCTGCAGCTCTGTACCATCCGGCAAACGAAATCTCCGAAAACCCTCGGAAGATTCATTTTTGAAGACGGTTTGTGTAATTAGGAACCCCAGTCTACCGCCCATTCTAAGCCACTTTTCCACGGCAGAATAGGTCAGTATTGTCGAAATATCAGTTTCTATACCTCCGACATAAGTATCTCTGGAAAAGAGACCATAGTTGACGCAATAATCCCTAATGACTTCCCGGTAACTTGCTGGTAAGCGCGTCCATCTGAGCCATGGTGGATTTCCAACAACCAGGTCAAACTCACCAATTGAAGCAGAGGCGTAGTAATTCTTGATAATGCGCGTCCAAATTCGATTCCAATTTTGAGCTTCGAGATACTGTATTTGACTGTAGATCGCCTTTATATCCTCTCCAAATAACTCAACTTCTTCTGGAGTTAGCTCAGTTCGTTCTGCTACACGCAGCAGGCATTCATCTTGGCCTACATTATGGATGACAGTAATTTCGATCTCAGCAAGCATCGGACCCAGCTTCCCTTGCTCAATCAGGGCAACAGGAATGTTTATGTTGATAGGGCCAAGTTGGGTCGAAATCTTGTAGGAGCATACTTGCCCGGTTTCTGTATCGTGTCTACTCGGCGAAAAAATACTGTCGGACAAATAGATAGGGATCTCAATCGGGCCTGTCTGGGCTTCTAATAGATCAGCCAAAGCAAGAAGGTAATTCGTCCGCGCAGCAAATACTGCCAAAGGATTCAGATCAAAACCCGCGATGTTGCTGCAGATTCTTTGCAGAGTCTCATTTGCAGACAAGCCCAGTTCAGCTGCTCTATCTTTTACTCTGTTTATAGCCAAGACCAAAAACGTCGCGGTACCACAAGCGGGATCCAAGATGCGGACATCTGGGTCCCCCGTGTATCCTACTACATCAAGAACCCAATTTGCCAACCAATCTGGCGTATAGTATTCTCCCAAATCATGGCGCAGTGTGCGTGGAATGAGATGTTGATACAATCTTTTCAGAAGATCCTTGATTCGTTCAGGCGCAAGCATCGGGGTGCTCGGTTCATATTCTCGTAGCGCTATAAGAATCCCATGCAGTGCTTCCGCAATCTCCCGATTCCAGTTATCGAGATACCAGCTGAAAAAGTCTCCTTCGAGAAGGTTTTCTATCTGCAGGTTCCGGAAAGTTCCACCGTTCTCAAGCTCTTGCAGCATAGATCTTAAACCCTCAGCGTCCAGTATGGAAGCGTGGTCAACAAAGGACTGCCCGAGGCCATACCTGGTTAGCGTAAGGATTTCAGCTATAAGGAGCTTGATAATCAAGGCGTAATAGGTATGAAGCACAAACAAGAAACGAGCTGTATCTCCGTCTGCATAAATCCCGTATTCGCGTTCCATTTCCAGTAATTCTGGTATCTGGTCAAAGTCGTAACCAGCAACTTGGCCAAATAAATGCTCCCATTCCTGAAATAGCATTTGAGCCTTTCCATTACTGGTGTCAAGGCTATTCCAAAGAGCCACTATCGTTTGACGGGCGGCATCTGATTCTGGGCCAAAATCAACGGCTAACAAGTCAGGATCCAGCGGTTTTCTCGATAGGCCCCGGAGGTATTCCAAGGCCAGACGCATATTGTGTTCATTTATGGCCTCCGGCCCGGATACTACCCATTCGCCAGATACACGGCGTATAAAACCAATATTATGCCCATCAATAAGGATTCCAACATAGTCTTCCGGCTGAAAGCCCGTTCTTTCAGCTTCTTCTAGTATGTATCCTTCTAGCTGTTCTGTTGCGCTATTCCATTCAGCGCGACTAGCCAATAGATTTGGCCGCTTATATTCAATAACGACTCTGCCAAACAGGGAGTCCGTTCTTTGCCCTGTAACAATTGTGCGCCGTTCATGAATCGCTTGATAAGTTACCCCAATAGACTCGAGGTAATTATGCAACAACCTCTCTATCCGAATTCTGACAGTGGCTTCGGGGATGTTACCTCGTATCTGGTTGCGAACATCACGAACAAGAGCATCGATATCTAAACACATGCTGTTTTCCTCCATGCAGTAATAGTATTTGCTGTTCATGAAAGAACCTGAACGTTTTCATGTTTGGACTAAAGAGACTCCTTCCCCTCATGTTTTTCCCATTCTTCCAAAACAACTCTTTCGACGATAGACTTATCTCCCATCCCAAATGCGCAGCTTTTGAGCACCATGGATACAAGTAATTCTGCGTCTAGGTCAATTTGAGGGTAATCCTGGCCCACCTTGATCAGGAGTCGAGCGGTTTCCCGTAATCTGGTGATACGCTGATCTTCAATGCCAAAGTGCTTCAAAATGGCATCTAGCTTACTGTTCGACAGAAAAACGTCATCCTCTATACCCGAGACCCTCTTTTCCAACATGTTTATTGAGCCGAGCGCTTCATCCGAAAAACACATCGCTTGGTCTGCAAACGAAGAAGCATCTTCGGCAGTTTGAAAAATGCTGCTCAGACTATCATGAACCTGTTCCATTTGGGCTTCAGTATATTCTAGTTGCTGTGACAAATGTGCTCCCATGTCCTCAAGATCCGCCATCATAAGATTCAACTGATTCTCGAATGCGCTCGTAGCTTGAGAGAATCGCTCAATGAAGCGACCGCCTTCCTGTTCCAGAAAGATGGAAAGAAGTTGTGCCGGATGAAGAACAGCATTCCTACCGTCCTTGCGTGTTTTGTAAATCCCTTTACGAGTACAATAAGGCTTGTTCGGGCCGCTGGGGATTTCAATGCGATAGAACGAACCCTCAGTAGTTTCTTCAACACATACTTCTATATCAATTGGCGGCATGCATTCTTCGGCTTTGTTAAGAATACTCTGTTTCTGTTGATCCCCGATATCACATCCAACAACTTGACCTACTTGCCGTCCGGTGTCATCAGTAGTCTCTCTTACCCCAATAAGAATAGCCCCGCCAGTTGGTGAATTGGCAAATGCCACAAGATCCTCTACGTCTAGTCCGCTCAGTCTTTCTTTGAAATCCACATCATAGCCTTCCTCAAGGTTCAAGAGCTTCTTTGCCCGCTCCGATAACCCTGAGGCTGTCTGTTGCTTTCCTTTGCGCTTGGACAATCTAGCTCACCTGGCCTTAGTGTAGATTTCTAACGCACTATTGGAACCCTTGATGGGCACAATTCTTGGAAGTCAAACTCGTACTTCTGCATTTTGGCTATTAATGGTTTTATTATGTGGCTGAATAGAAGGATAACCTGAGAGGCTGAAACCCCCTCTGGAACGTTCTTTATTCTAACAAAGCATTCATCATCGGCTGGACCTGGATCCCGATTTGGTTTAGTCAAACCAACAACTGATTTGGATACTTTCAGTACCATGATAAATCACTCCCGCCCATTGGTAGTTGATTCCTTCCATCGGACAAGATCGATGAAATACCAAAAGACTATACTGAGAGTAACTAAAAACAGAGTTACGTAAAGCCACTTTGCCTTCAACATGGTTTGATAATCGTCTACGATCAAAGGAACGGCAGTTAGAGGGACCAAAACTCCTACCAAGACAACTATTAGGAAGACCAGTAGCCCACTCATAATCCCTTTTGATTGTTTTAGAGCCTTCTGCCGAGTTTCCAATTGTCTTTTCTGAACTTGAAGCCATTCAAGGTGTCCTAGATTAACGTGCATATCGTCTTTCGTTTTTTGGTACCAATAGCCTTTAATCCGGGGCATGCTAAACTCAAAGTCCAAGGATGCCATGTCAAGAATACCACCATACGATGTTTTGGGCGATGAACTCTTCAATCGTTTTTTCATAGCGTCCATCACTGACTCACATATTTGGTATTCAAAATCAGGAAGAGCTACAGCAAAACCACTAGGTATACCATCGTCATTCGGGTGATAACCATTCTTCACAATAAACTCGCGCAGCTTGCGAATCACATCTCTTGCCCTGTTCCAATACTGGTCAAGTTCTTCTTTACCTAATTCTGGGCGTCGCTCTATTTTGGAATACACTGCATCCAAAGATATTTCATCTATCAGTTCGTCAACGTGTTCTGTAATGAAATCTATCGCATCATCTTCAACAACCGATTGGCGCATTTCGATTATCTTCTTGTCACGAAAAGCAATTTCCTCATCAACTTCCTGAATTCGGATCTTGATCTCAGCACGTTCAGTATTCAACGCAATAAGCTTGCTTACGATAAACCCCCCAATAATTGCTGCTAGGGTTGCAGAGCTGCCAGCAATTGTTGTTAATAGGCTGGTTAGGTCAAACATTATTCATTCCCCTCACACGAGTTTTGGCCCTTAGGCCATTTCTTCACAACGTGGTATAAGGTATATATTAACTTGCATTTTTCACATTGATATTCCTCAAGATCTAAAGTTTCAAATGTTTGTTTGTTTGTTTCAACTTACCGCCGCAATCGCATTTTACCAACTTCCCGGATGGCATAATTACTGGTCTCCGTTTCCTCTATAAATTGAAATCGCCCTCAAAAAGGTTCCCCAATATTCTTCATCAAGCGTATCCGCTGCTTCGCTCAATTTGAAGGAATCGCTCCAGTTATAAAATTCCCGCGCCGCTTGGACTAAAATTCGTTGGCCGCTTGATAAAGAACCCAGATCAATATCCATCAGACCGGCTTCACCTTTTGATATGTTTATATAGGGCCATATAATTTCCGATAAATCTTTGTTGCTTGTGGCCAAATACAAAAGGGCCTTCCAATGTTTATCAGCTTTAAAGCCTCTTTTTTCTAAATATAAAGCTAATGCTTCATTATATGAAATCAAATTTTTACCCCCTTATATGGCCAAGAACCTGCTTGACGTACCGTTAGGCCGTGCGCTTCTGTTTTTCGAAGTGATTGCATGCAAAGTATAGTTCTTAATTTCTGGTTTGATTTCACTTTCGCCGGGAGTATTTAATGTGATCCAATTCGTGCTCGAAAAACATAATATTTGCATCTGCCGCAGCATCAAAGTTCAATCGGGAAATTTTTAATTCAACCGTTTCATTAGCCTTTACTGTACCATACACATTGAGCATAGTTTCATATGTATATTTCCGGTTTTCAAAGGCGCGATCCCAAAACTTAAATACTGCAGTTACTTTATAGAGGCTTTTATTTGTGTTGTTTGTTATTTCGTAAATGTATCGTCTGGCTTCTTCTCCCTTCAATGTACGATAAGTTTCTGATCCTACGTATTTTACGGTGAAGTCCTTTTTCCATCTGTTTGAATTAACCTGCACAACGACTATTATTGAAACCAAAACTAAAACAACAGCTATCGAACCCAACAATAACCAACGTCTTTTATCAGTTAATCTTCCCTCTGTTACTTTTTTCAATGTGCTCACTCTCCTGTCCAATGGATTTTCGGCACCTAAATGGCTAAAAACCTGCTCGAAGTATCATCAGGGCGCACATGCGTATATTTTGAGGTAGTAGTCAAAGAAGCATGTCCTAATTGCGCCTGCACTAAGTGGATCGGTGCACCACGCTCTAAGGCATGAGTTGCATGACTGTGCCGCATAAAATGAGGACTAACATCCTTCTTTA
>Ga0209720_1001529_pt1 | contig 19334 bp, 19 predicted proteins | sample AD_JPNMR3_MetaG_FD_184426 | JGI IMG/M metagenome (GOLD analysis project Ga0209720, IMG submission 184426) | Active sludge microbial communities of municipal wastewater-treating anaerobic digesters from Japan - AD_JPNMR3_MetaG (SPAdes) (version 2) | ecosystem: Engineered > Bioreactor > Anaerobic...
GAGGTCAGAATCGGAGTCTGAAGGCGGCGAATAATCCCAATCCATCTGTTGCTGTTTCATGCAGTAGGGAGGGGGCTCGTGCAAAGCCCCCTTTGTTGTACATATTGAAGGAATTCCGTGAACATATAGCGAATCTAAACAAAGATAGAAAAAAGAGAATATCGCGATAAAATGTCCGGAGATTCGTCACTAACTGCCGGTGGTTCATGGAGGGTTTCACATGATGTTTCATGAAGTCGGAATCACTGTCAGAGAGATCCTGGAGTTGCCTGAATTTTCCGGAGTCACCGTAGCCGGAGGAAAATCCGGTCTGGAGCGGGTTGTCACTAACATTAACGTCATGGAAGTCCCTGATATCCTTGACTGGGTACGAGAAGGAGACATGCTCCTTACAACAGGCTACGCCATTAAAGACAACCCGGACGCCCAGAAGGCCTTGCTGCCGACTCTTGCCAGAAAAGGCCTGGCAGTGCTCGGTATGAAGCCGAAACGGTACATAGACGCAATACCTGCTCACATGATAACTGCTGCAGATCAACTAGGGATTGCTCTTCTCGAGCTTCCCCGCGAAGCCAACTTCTCTGACCTCATATCAGCCGTATTAGCAGAACTTGTCAATCGCCAAAGCAGATTTGTCCATGGTAGCCTAGCTGCTCACAGAAAGGTTATAAACCTCCTTCTGCAAGGAGGAAGTCTACACGAGATATCGGGCGCAGCAGCAGACCTTCTCCAGGCAGTCGTATCTATAGATGACTCCTTAAACCTGAGACGTTCAGTCTCAGGCATGTGCTGGGGGCCTTCTAACGAGGGTGTGATAGGCGACTTGCTCGATAGGCCTACCGAACACCTTGAACCTGAGACTTTTACTGATCGTGTGGAAGGCTCTGTGCTTTGGTTCAAGCGCAGCCAGGTTGAGACAGAAGGCTTTAAAGCTGAAATAATCCGTGCCCCGGTTACCGCTGCAAACGAGCAGTTAGGGGCCCTTACCGCGGTTAAGTTCTTCGGGGAGTTTACTGTGACCGACTTATACAGCCTTGAGAGACTTTGCCCGCTTATTGCCCTTGACATAATACGGTTTCACGACGTGGCTCAGGTAGAGCAGAAATACCGGACAGAGTTTCTGGATCAACTATTTTCTTCAGACAATCCCATAGAAGAAGGGTTCCTTGAACGAGCCAAAACGTTCGGATGGGATTTGAGTCTCGACTACGTAACCATCCTTTTCGATGTCCTACCGTCAAAGGAAACCAAGAATATCTCGGAGTATGAGAAAGCATGTCAACTGGCAAAAACGCAGGCTACAACCGTTATTTCAGAGTTTTGCAGGAGAAATCGCCTCAGGCATATTCTCACCCGGCATGCCAGTGGAATCCTCCTGTTTGTACATCCGGAGGAAGTGGAATTAGATGATACTCCCGCTTGGACTGAGCGTTTGCTCAAGAAAGCCCGTAGTAACCTTGGAAGGTGGACTGTAAGCTCAGGTATAAGCCGGCTTGTACGGGGTGTAGCAGGAATAAAGAAAGGGTTCAGAGAGGCTAAAGTAGCCCTGGATCTTGGCAAAGTCATTTTCGGAAAAGGCATGGACATCCACTATGAAATGCTGGGTATATACGGCCTTCTACTGGGTCAGGCAGATGTTAACGAGCAAAGGCGATTTGCCGATGAAATCGTAGGAAAGCTTCGCGAATATGACGCGTCTAAGGGAGGGGAACTCCTAAAGACTCTTGAGGCGTACTTCAGCACTAACGGCAACGCCCGACAGACTGCTGAGTTGATGTATGCTCACTACAACACGATCCTTTACCGTCTGCGAAAGATCAAAGAGCTTACAGGCCTCGATCCCAATCATGCCGACCAACGTCTTTCCCTTCAGACCGCTCTCCGCTTGTCCAGGATCTTCGATATGGGACACCACCTCAACTGATTCGCTATTCCACGTAGTATCCGAGTCCTCATAGTCCCTTTGCTGCCTGGTTTTTCCTAATAAACTGATACTTTTTAACATAATAAACGGCTAAACTTTATAGTCATTTCATAAAGGTTTACAACACTGCAGTTTGGAATAATGACACTGACATGGAAATGTACGAACAATCGTTTTATCTGGCTGCAGTCAATCACGGTAGGGAATTTGAACTTATCTTTAAGCACCGGGATACATTTAGGGTGCACAGCGTGTTTACTCATGCAATCAACCTTGTAGCCGGATCAGAGTTCTTGACTGTTCTTCCGTTGGCACGAGGATGCGGACGCGACGCTGCTACAGTAGCTGTATCAGGAGATTTCTCGTTTCTCACCTTAGGTGTATCTATTGACGACACAGTAATTGCGCCTACCTCCTCCAGCCTGCGGCTTGGGAAAAAGGCTGTCATAGATTTCAGTGACAGCCGGAGGTGGAGCAGTCCCCTTGAGGCGGTTAATTGTCTGCACCTAATAAAGGAAGAGAACTTGGCAGTCCTGGAACAGGCCCTGACTTCAAAACATCGTGACCTGGCTTTCCATGTGTCAGGCGGGATCATTGAAGAAATCAGAACGTCTCTGCTTGAGAACGACGCTAAAGGTTTGGATTCGGCTTTGGCCGGAATAATCGGGTTCGGACCCGGTCTTACTCCCAGCGGCGATGATCTGGTCCTTGGAATGAGTCTGACAAGAAGTGTCTTTCGAGTGCCTGGACGAGATAGAGACGGCATATGGGAGGCCTGTGTCAGAAAGAACCTTGGCAGGACATCCGACCTAAGTGCATTCTTCATCAAGCGGGCACTGGAAGGATGCGCTCATGAAACCGTTGAAAGAGCCTTGTTTTGCGTGCTCACGGGAAAACCGGGTGAAGCAAGGGATGCGGTAGCCAGGTTGCTTTCGGTAGGTGCTACGTCCGGCTATGACATAGGGCTAGGCATTTACCTTGCCCTAGACTGGCAAAGGAGGTATGGTTGGTGTTCAAGAGGTTGGTAATAAAGCCCAATAGTTACTATGACTCTATTGTCCTCATGCGCCTGGCCCGAAAGGTGCGAAATATAGATGACGTAGTTGAAGCTCAGGTAGGAATGGCGACTGACCTGAACAAAGATGCAGTCAGAGAAATGGGGTTTTCCTCAGAAGAGCTGGAGGCTGCTACGCCTAACGATCTTGTCATCGCTGTTGTGGCAGAGGATGAAGGTGCCTTAGATAGCGCAGAAAGAGCCATTAATGAGGGTCTCGAAGGCTCTGTCAAACGTGAAGAGACCGCGGTGAAGGGAGAAAAAACCTACGCGACTCTATCTGAAGCAGCAGCTGCAGGGGACGCCGGGATTGCAGCGATATCTGTTCCCGGAGAGTATGCTGCAAGAGAAGCAAGGGAGGCTCTTGCCAGCGGATTACACGTTTTCCTCTTCAGCGATAACGTCTCTATTGAGGATGAGATTCGCTTAAAGAAGCTTGGTAAAGAAAACGGCCTCCTTGTTATGGGGCCTGATTGTGGAACTGCTGTCATAGGCGGAGTGGGATTAGGATTTGCCAATAAAGTGAGACCCGGCAGGATCGGTATTGTGGCTGCAGCAGGCACAGGGCTGCAACAGGTAATGTCAGTCATTGACAGCCTTGGCGAAGGGATCAGTGAAGCTATCGGGACAGGTGGCCGTGACCTGTCCGAAGAGGTCGGGGGGATCACGACCTTTATGGGGCTAGCCCTTCTTGAATCAGATTCTAATACTGCTGTCAAAGTAGTCATATCAAAGCCGCCTCATCCAAGTGTTCGTGACAACCTCATAAGAGCGCTGGAGGATGGGTCAAAACCTGCAGTTGTCTGCTTCATGGGCGAGGATGTTAAAGCGCAAAGAAGCGAATCAGGTAAGGTGCTGTTTGCCGGAGACCTTGAGGAGACTGCGGTTTTGGCTTGCCGGTTAACAAGCGGCGAAGGTAAAGAGAGGCTCCATTCCGACAGTGAACTTGATGAGTTGGCGTATAGACTTGCGAGAACCATCGACGGTGAAGGGTTCCTCAGAGGATTGTACTCAGGTGGAACCTTGTGCCATGAAACCCTCACTATCCTTAGAAGAGCCGGAATAGATGCATATTCCAACATCGCACAGGATAAGGAATTCTTACTTACGAACCCTCTGGAGAGCGTTGCGCATACCTGCATTGATATGGGAGAGGACTATTTCACCCGAGGCAAGCCTCACCCAATGCTGGAACCCGGACTGAGGATCCCCCGCCATATTGAGGAGGCACGTCATGAGGATGTAGGAATTCTCCTATTTGACCTGGTGTTGGGTTACGGAAGTCATCCGAATCCTGCAGGCGTGACAGCTGAAGCTGTGAAGGAAGCTCGTCGGATTCGTGAGGATATGGGCAAAGGGTTAGTGCAGATTGCTGTTATAGTCGGCACTGCCGGAGACCCCCAGGATGTAGAAAAGCAAGCTGGAATCTTGCGGGAAGCAGGAGCAGAGGTCCTGTTTTCTAATAGGGCAGCAACTGAACTGGTAGCTCGGATCATCAAGGAGCGGGGAGGAGCAAGACCGTGCTTACGATAAAGAACTGGCCCCCCGAAGGGGGAGTAATCAACGTAGGAAGCAGCGTGTTTGCTGAATCTATGCAGGAACAAGGTGCCAAGGTGTATCAGGTCAAGTGGCAACCGCCTGCCCACGGTAAGGCTGAGCTTATTGATATCTTGGATAAGCTGAAGGACAGAAGTGATATTGATGAGGCTAACCAAAGGGCGATTGAGATATTCAGTGAGGCTCAACCTGTTCTCGTAGGTATCGGTATCGCCCGCGATGTAATCCCCGGGTTTGGCGACCGTATGCTACTTCATGCCGGCCCTCCCATAACCTGGGAGAAGATGTCAGGGCCTCTCCGCGGTGCTGTAATCGGTGCGATTCTGTACGAAGGTTGGGCAGATACGCCGGAAAAAGCCGAGGACCTGGCGTCAAAAGGTGAAATTGAATACTCGCCGTGTCATGAGCATTCTGCAGTAGGGCCGATGGCCGGGGTAGTCTCACCTAGGATGCCTGTGTTTATCATTGAGAACAGGACTCACGGAAACAGGTCATATTGTACGCTAAACGAAGGCTTAGGAAAAGTCCTCCGGTACGGAGCTTACGGTGAAGAAGTCCTGGAACGGCTGAAATGGATGGAGAAAGGCCTAGCCCCGGTTTTGAAGAAGGCGATCGAGGCCTCAGGCGGTATAGACCTTAAGTCAATGATAGCCCAGGCACTGCACATGGGTGATGAGGTGCACAATCGAAACAGGGCAGGGACATCCCTCTTTGTGCGAGCCATAGTACCTCACCTTGTGGGACTTGATTTTCCGCAGGCAGATATCAGAAGGTGCCTGGAATTTATCAACTCCAATGACCATTTCTTCCTTAACCTTTCCATGCCTGCAGTCAAGGCAATGCTTGAAGCAGCTCACGGCATCGAGAAGAGTTCTGTCGTGACGATAATGGCGAGAAACGGTACTGAGTTCGGAATCAAAGTCAGCGGACTGGGAAATCAGTGGTTTACCGGGCCTGCACAGGTAGTAAAAGGCCTCTACTTCCCAGGATATAGTGAAGATGACGCAAATCCCGATATCGGGGACTCTGCCATAACCGAAACTGCAGGTGTTGGCGGGTTTGCGATGGCAGCTGCAATCCCAATTGTTCAATTCGTAGGCGGCACGCCTGATGATGCAGTCAGGTTCTCTGAGAAGATGTACAGCATAACGATCTCAGAGAGCAGGTACTTCACCATACCTATCTTGAACTTCAGAGGCACACCTACAGGCATAGACATCAGAAAAGTAGTGGAAACAGGTATATTGCCACAGATCAATACCGGGATTGCCCATAAAGACCCCGGAGTCGGGCAAGTGGGAGCCGGGCTTGTAAACCCGCCTTGGGAGTGTTTTGAAAAGGCGATTATCGCCTTTGGCAAAAAGTACGCTAACGAAAGCTAGGACTCAGCAAAAAAGATCTCTTGAGGAGGATGAGACAAAATGCTTAAGTATTGGGACAAAGTGAAGATGTATGACCTCACACAGCCGTTAAGCCATCTCACACCGCCGTGGCCGACTTATGAGCCGCTTCAGATTAAGTTCTTCAAGAGACTCAGTCCCAACGGTGCCAACGGGCAGCTTATTACCACGTCAAACCACGTAGGGACCCATCTTGACGGGCCTCTTCACTTCTGCACCCATGGCAAGGATATCGCCAGCCTGCCTTTGGATTACCTTGTTGGGCCCGGAGTCATCGTAGACCTCAGCGACATTGCAGAAGATTACGGGATTTATACACAGAAAGACATTACAGACAGGGTTGAAGTAAAAAAAGGAGACATTCTCGTTATTAACACAGGTTATCACAAGTATGCCTGGGATCAGCCTGAGGCTGATGAAGTCAGGTACATGATAAAGCATCCCGGACCTACCAGAGAGTTTGCTGAATGGTGCAAGGAAATGGAACTGAAATGGCTTGCTGTGGACTGCGGGTCTGCCGACCACCCAATGAACACCAAGATCCGTGAATGGATGCCTGTCCAGGCGAAAGAGGCGGATGAATACCTTAAGAACAAGTACGGCAAAGGCCTTGATGATTTCTTCCCGCCGGCGGATTATCAGATAATGCACACGCTTCTGTTCCCTCACACCATTATCCACGCTGAGAACGTAGGAGGGGACATAGACCAGATCCTTAACAAGAGAATGATTATCGGTTGCTTCCCATGGAGATTTGTCGGCGGCGAATCTTCCATATGCAGGATTGTAGCATTTGATGCTGAGTAGGTGGAATAAATGGGTATTACAGAGCTCCGCAGAGATCTTCTTGAACTTGTGAGAATCCCGGGCCCTTCCGGGTTTGAACAACCTGTGGCAGAGGTGATCCGTAAGAAGGTCGAACCGTATATCTCCACTATCCAAGTGGATGGAATGGGGAACTTGCTTGCCACGAAGAAGGGCCCGGAAGGGGCTCCGACTTTGGCGCTTCTGGCTCATATGGATGAGATAAGCATGGTTACGACTGATGTCAGAGACGGGTTCGTTTGGTTTGACTTTGTAGTGGACATAAACCCTGCTGTAACTTCGGGTCAGCCTGTGCTGATACTGACGGATAAAGGTCCTGTTCCCGGTGTAGTCCGGTCACCCAGTACTCACCTGGGTCAAACCTTAAACCGCCTTTGGATTGATGCAGGGCCGCGCTGTTCACAGGCGGAGCCGGGAGATCCAATAGTATTTGACACAACCCCGCGGTGGTTAAATGATGAGGAGACTCTGCTTGCGTCAAGAGCAGTTGATAATAGGCAAGGGTGCGCTATTCTCCTTGAAACTGCACGACGCGTGGCAGACGTGGACCTCGATGTCAATGTGATGTTTGCCTTTACAGTCCAGGAGGAGATCGGCTGCAGAGGAGCCAGGTACGTTGCAAAGACAGTCCATCCGAAGTGGGCAATTTCCATTGACACAGGATACGGCGGGGACCCCGAAGCAGGTCCGGGCGTAGGAGTCCCGTTAGGCACAGGGCCGGTCATAAGGCGATTTGAGTCAGTAAAACCGTTAAGAGGTATGCTGTTGTTCTTTGCTGACCCTCTGCTCGTCGCTGAGCTTAAGGAATCCGCGCAAAGGGCCGGTATTCCTTACAGCCTGGATGTGCGGTTTGGCCTGTTTACAGATGCAGCTGGGGTCTACGATGAGTGGTCCGACATAAAGTGCGTTTCCATAACGGTGCCAAGGAGAAATTCTCATTCACCGTACGAAGTTGTTGACCTTAACACAATGGAACAGACAGCTAGCCTTTTAACTGATTTCATACAAAATCTTCGGTGACGTTCATGGTTTTCAGTTGGTAAACGCAGTGGGGGTGAGGTTTTGGAACCGAGTACACTTACAGTATGTCTTGTGTCGATTGTAATCGTCTTCATTGTCACGGGGCTTCTTTCCCTGGTAATAACGGCCCTTAGTGCGATTACGTCTGAATCAGATTGAGTAGATGTTCTGAGCCATCAAAGCACATTAGTCTGTTGCAAGTGGGGGGATACCGTTGTTTTTAGAAACTCTCGGGTCAATCTTGACCTCCGGCGGATTCATGGGCTTAACAGTAGGGAACATGATAATGATTGTAGTAGCCCTTGTCCTCCTTTACCTGGCCATTGGCAAAGGCTTTGAGCCCCTGCTTCTTGTAGGGATAGCCTTTGGGTGCCTGTTAGCCAATATTCCGGGAGCCGGTATTTCAGATGAAGGAGGACTTCTCTATTACTTCTACAAATACGGACTTGAAACAGAGATAATGCCGTGTTTAATCTTCCTTGGAATAGGTGCTTTAACCGATTTTACTCCATTGCTTGCCCGGCCTGTGACCTTTTTGCTTGGGGCTGCTGCGCAGTTCGGTGTATTCTTCGCCATGTTCCTCGCAGATATGCTAGGTTTCGGTATTAAGGAGGCTGCCTCCATTGGGATAATAGGCGGGGCAGACGGCCCGACTGCTATCTACCTTACTGTAAAACTTGCTCCTCACCTGCTAGGAGCTGTGGTAGTTGCGGCTTACTCGTACATGTCGCTTGTGCCCTTAATTCAGCCACCGGTTATTCGCCTTCTTACTACGCAAAAAGAACGCGAGACTGTGATGGAGTACCCTAAACCTGTTTCAAAGATTACTAGAATCCTATTCCCGATTGTTACAACAATTGTCACCTGTTTGCTACTACCTGATACTACTCCGCTTATAGGTTGCCTGATGCTGGGGAATCTCTTGCGGGAGTCAGGTGTGACAGATCGTCTTTTCAAAACGGCGCAGGGCGAAATGATCAACATAGTAACTATACTTCTAACCATAGCTGTAGGGGGAACGATGGGTGCTGAAACGTTCTTGACTGCTGCAACCCTTAAGATTATCGCGCTAGGTGCCGTTGCATTTGCGGCCAGCACAGCAGGGGGAGTACTTCTGGGAAAGCTGTTCTACGTGTTGAGTGGAGGCAAGATAAACCCCATTATCGGTGCAGCCGGAGTGTCGGCAGTTCCCATGGCTGCTCGCGTATCCCAGGTTGAAGGGCAGAAGGCGAACCCTGAGAACTTCCTGCTTATGCATGCAATGGGTCCGAATGTCGCAGGCGTTATCGGAACAGCGGTGGCAGCAGGGTGCTTCTTGGCATTACTGGGTTAGTTAGCTGTTATAAATCGCTAGGAGGTGTAGTGTTACATGGCAAACGGAAACTTGATTGAGATCAGAGCGAAACTACCGGGACAGGTTACCATACATCCAGGGAAACACCCTATGAAAAATACGGACCTACCCGGGGTAGGAGATGTTGTTGAGGAAAGACAGGAAGTAGCGTTTATCGAAGCTATGAAAATGCAAAACCAGATACTCGCACCTAAGAAGGGAAAAGTAGTGGAGATCCATGCAACTACAGGGGACATGGTTAAAGTCGGAGATCTCCTTATGACCTTAGAAGAACTATAGAGGGACTTGAGAATATGGAAAACAGGGCTTCGAGAAGGACTGACTGGACACGAAGACAGGAAGGATTTCAGAAGAGGCTGCGTGAGGCACAACAGTTTGTATCTGAGCCAGGCAGCAAGGTGGTGAATCCTAATGAGTGCGTATACCTGTTAGAGGCGGTAATTCGGCCGGGTGACAGGGTAGCTCTTGAGGGAAACAACCAGAAACAAGCTGATTTCCTGGCAGATTGTTTGTGTAAAGTAGACGTGGATCGAGTGAACAACCTTCATATGGTGCAGTCAGTCATTGCTTTACCATCCCACTGTGAGGTCTTCGAGCGAGGAATAGCCCGGCTTGCTGACTTCTCATACTCAGCTCCTCAGAGTACAAGAGTGGCGCGGATGGTGGAGGAAGGCAAGATGAAGATCGGGGAGATCCACACTTACCTCGAACTGTTCGGACGCTACTTCGTTGACCTTACCCCGGACGTAGCGCTGGTTACAGCGATTCATGCAGACCGATCCGGTAATCTATATACCGGGCCGAACACGGAAGATACACCTACGATTGTTGAAGCCACCAAGTTCAGACAGGGAATTGTCGTGGCACAGGTTGAGAGGGTCATAGATAAGTTGCCACGGGTTGATATTCCCGCTGAGTGGGTAGATTTTCTTGTCCCGGTGGGCAGGCCTTGCTACACTGAGCCTCTCTTCACAAGGGATCCTGCGCTTATAACAGATGTGCACGTCCTCATGGCCATGATGGTGATTAAGGGCATCTACAAAGAATATGAAGTAAAGTCCTTAAACCACGGAATAGGCTTTGGGACTTGCGCAATCGAATTGCTCCTTCCTACCTTTGGAGAAAGCCTCGGTCTTAAGGGCAAGGTCTGCTCCCATTGGGCTGTGAATCCGCATCCCAGCCTTATTCCTGCTATTGAAACCGGGTTTGTTGAGTCCATCCACTCATTCGGTTCCGAAGTAGGGATGGAAGACTACATGGCAAGCCGTCCGGATGTGTTCTTTATAGGACCTGACGGAAGCATGAGGTCAAACAGGGCTATGTGTCAGGTAGCGGGCCATTATGCCATTGATGCTTTTGTAGGGTCGACTCTGCAGGTTGACAAGTACGGCAACAGCTCTGCTGCGGTTGCAGGCAGGATTGCAGGGTTTGGCGGTGCACCGAACATGGGATGCGATCCGCCGGGGAGGCGGCACTCTTCTCCCAGTTGGCTTAAGGCAGGTAAAGAAAGCGTTGTAACGAGTTCGCTCATCGGGCCGGTTCCGCGCGGAAGGAAATTAGTCATTCAGATGGTGGAGACCTTTGGGGCAGGACTTGTTCCAAGCTTTGTCCATCGTCTGGACGCATGGACACTTATGGAGGAAGCAGGTTTTGCGATTCCACCCATTATGGTATACGGCGATGCCGTTACACACCTGGTTACTGAGGAAGGAATAGCCCACCTTCTTAAGTGTACTTCGCTAGAGGAGCGAGAATCTGCTATCAAAGCTGTAGCAGGGTACACAGAGTTGGGCAGAGAGGCTGATCCCAAGAAAACTCTGGAGCTGAGACGTAAAGGAATAGTCCAGACTCCGGAAGATCTAGGTATCGATGTTGGAGAGGCAAACACTTCACTTCTTGCAGCTCGCTCCATAAGAGACTTGGTGGAATGGTCAGGCGGGCTTTACCGTCCTCCGGACAGGTTCAGGGAATGGTAGAACAGACAGGTATGCGCACCGAGAAGGGGGATTGCCGTGGCTCTGGAACGTTTAGAATTTGAATATCTAGGACCGGCTGAAAAAGGTAAACGTGACTGGGAGTATATCCATATCGGACATGTAATGTCCGGGGACCTCGAGATTCTGGCAGAGCCAATGCCGCATGAGCCCGGTGTTACTAAGTTCCACGTTACTACCAGTGCTGTAGGGTTTGGAAGCGTCTGGCAGATGGTTATCGATGAGTTTATGGCCACCCATAAAGTGCGTGCATGCGAAATCTGGATAAATGATGACGGAGCCACCCCGGCAGTAGTCAAGCTGAGACTTGCGCAACTGGCAAAAGAAATGTCGCGAGAGAAATCCGGGTAATACATGGAGGTGGCTATTGCGTATGGACGATAGATGGAATCTGCTGCAGAACCAGCCTTTTTCAAGACTCAATGCGAGAGAAAGAGCGTATGCCATCTGTAATCCGGAAAGTTTCACTGAACTGTTAGGTCCCAGGCTGAAATTGACGAGTCCCCATCTACCTCCTATGGGCCAGACCCCCCAGTTTGATGACGGGGTAGTTGTAGGTTTAGGAACGGTGGGTAAAGCTCCCGCCGTCGTCGTGTCTCAAGAAAGCAAGTTCTTAGGCGGAGGCGTCGGTGAAGCCCACGGCACGAAAATGGTTATGGCCATCCGCCTTGCCTTGCGCGGACAAGAGATTTTGGAGTCACGAAGCAAATCCTCTGAAAGCAGAGGCCGGGTTGCAGTAGTGATTTCCTTTGACACAGGCGGAGTAAGGCTTCAAGAAGCCAACGCAGGCCTCTTGGCTCATTCTGAGGTGATGGATGCATTCCAGGCAGCAAGAGGCAAAGTGCCTATTATTGGAATTGTCGGAGGCACTGTAGGCTGCTTCGGAGGAATGGGCTTTGTAGCAGCGTCTGTCGATGTGCTCATCATGAGTGATGTAGGAAGGCTGGGCTTGACAGGGCCCGGAGTTATCGAAGAAGTGGTGGGGACTGAGGAATTTGATGCTGCCAACCGGGCTTTGGTATGGCGGACAACCGGAGGTAGGCATAGGTTCATCACACGTGATGCGGATTTCATTGTAGAAGACACAATGAAGGCATTTAGGGAAAAAGTTGCCGAAGTTGCAAGTTGGCCCATTGAAAAGATAGCGTCTAAAAGGATCATAGGCACCGGAGAGATGGTGCTGGAACAGATGCGCCTTGTAGACCTGGCTGCAAACGACAGAATCCAGGACTCCTGGGATCTCTGGAGGCAGTTTGGTAACGAAGACATTGAGTATCTCTGGGATTCCAATGTCTCAGAATTTGAGGCAAATGCCCGGCGCTGGCCCAGGGGGAGGGTTGGAGATAATGATTAACTTCGTTGGCAGGGGACGCGATGCGATTGATTACATAGTTGACGAAGGCTCTTTCGAAGAGAACCTCTGTGGAGGAGAGACCCTTGACCCTGAATGGGCGGAATCAGCGGTGGTGGGAAGTGCCACTCTGTCAGGGGAGACAGTGACTGTTATTGCAAATGACGCAGGGATTGCAAACCCTCGTTTCAGAATGGTTTATGCAGGCCTCATGGGGCTTGAAGAAGGCTTCAAGATGGCCCATGCCGTCTACTTGACTATTAAAGCAGATAAAGACAAGCCTCTAGCAGAGAAAAGGCCTATCATTCTGGTAGTCGATACCCCGGGAATGAGCCCCGGTAAAGTTGAGGAAATCATAGGCATTTACAAATCGACAGGTGCATACCAGCTGGCTTCAGCAGAAGCAAGAAGAGCAGGCCATCCCATTGTTGCAATGGTTGTTGGGAGAGCTATAAGCGGGGGGTTCCTCTGTCACGGCCTTCAGGCAGACAGGATCCTCGCACTTTCTGACGAGTTCGGGACTATGGTCCATGTAATGCCGCTGGTGGGTATTGCCAGGGTAACGAAGATCAATATTATGCTTCTGGAAGAGCTTTCAGAGGGCAATCCGGTGTTTGCGTCAGGAGTCTCACACTTCTATAACCTGGGTGGGGTTGATGAAATCATAGAGTCAGTTGCAGACATGCGGCCACGTGTAAAGGCTCAAATAGATGAGATCCGAAGGCTGAAAGCAGCGGGCGAATATGACAAAGTAGGTCCCTGGTCCAGGCTGATGTCAGGTATTAAGCGTGGTGGTAGAAAGACCTCGGAGAAAGTCATCGAGCTCATGGAAGAGGAGTTTAATCTGGCACTTTCCAGCTGGCTTGGAGGGGAGGATGATGGATTTACGCCCTGAGTTTGAGCTGGAGCAGGTCCTTGAAATACTGAGAGCCGGCGTAGCCACTGCCGGCCAGGCTCCTACCATTCAAGAAATGCCCAGGCGAACCCTGATTGATAAAGGGACAAATGGACCGACCGCTGCTCACGTTATCGAAGAAGTCCATACTCCGTTGAATTATGCGTATATATCGTTTACCACAGGTTCCACTGCCTTTCAAAACGTAGTCGGTGTCACCTCAAGTGAGATCCCCGACAGAATCAAGGCATCCTTGCTTGCATTTGAGCGAGCGGGAATCAAGCGCGGCGCAAAGGCATTGTTCACATATCCCCCCTTGGTCTTGGTGTTTCCGTGGGAGGCCCTTCAAAAACTGGGGATTAGCGTCGGCTTTCTCCAACGTTCAACGAGGGATGCTTTTCTTCTTGCGATTCTGGAAGACAAGCCTAACTTCATCGTCGGGGAATCAACATTTATTAGATATGCTTTGGAAGATGCAAAAAAGCTGGGTATTGGCGGGCACCTTCCTGCTGTGAGCTCTATATTTGTCGCAGGGACTCCAATGGATCTTGAGCTTATTCCGCTTGCAGAAGAGCTTTTAGGTGCGAAAGTCCATGATCTCTACGGGTGTCAGGAGTTCGGGTGGCTTACTATGGACGGAGTCCCTCTTAGGGATGATATTTCACTTGTGAAGTCCCCTGCGGGAGCAGAGTATTGCGAGCTTGTAGTAGGCGGACTTCCGATGTCAGATTCCTTCCCTGTCAGTTCCAAAGGACATGTCCTGAACAAGGAAGGTAGGATCATAACTTACAGGCGCGTGCGGACGTACCCTGATTTTGAAGTATGTGTCCTCGAATCACCTCTACCCAATGCTGAGGTGGTACAGAGAGTCGCAAGGACGATTTTGAGGACAAAAGCGAGGATTGTGAAATGCGCCCCGGACGTTAAGGTCAAGTCGGAGAGGACTCTTTTGAAGCTGTCTCTGTCTGTATGTGAAAGCGCGTCGTCAGGCGTTGAGCCAAGTATTACTGCTCTCATCGAGGGCCCGGAGAAGACTAGGCTTTTCGATGTTCTCAGTGAAGCGCAGGTTAAATATGAGACAGAGAAGGTATGGGATCCGGCATATACGAAGAGGAGGTGAACCCTCTGCAAGAAGTTGGGATATCCAATGAGTTTACCAGGCACGACCTGGTGGAAATCTCCCCGGAAGGCCGAAAGCATTTATCGCAGTACGTTTGGGATATAAAGAGTCTGCTGAAGGTCGACTCATGGCCTTCACCTTCTGCCAGGCGCTACTGCAAGCACGTGCTTGAACATGGGTGCAACGGAGTCCACCTTCCCGGCATTGTCAGAAGGTTCACCGATGGCGATATGGATTCTGCACGTGAGATATACGGCGACTGTACGATGGATGGTTTCGTTGCAGTAGGCTTCGTCATTCCGTTTATGCCTGAATCAAGAAGGATCAGGATTCCATGTGTCCTTCACCGTCGATTTGTTTCAAAGCGGATTACTCCACAGGAGGTTGCAAGGCTTCCTGTTGTGCCAAGGACCCCTGCGTTAGCTGCACTGTCTGTCATGAAAGAGAGAGTGCCGGAGGAGATTGCGTTTGGAGTATGGGGTTCGGGTGCTCTGGAGATATATACAGGGCTGCCGTACACTGACGGCATTTCTGACCTAGACGTTGTTGTAGCACGAGTTTCCATAGACGAAGTCTCTCGCATCGTTGAGTTGGCTGACGCACTTGAGAAGAGCTTCGCCGTACGAATAGATGTAGAAGTTCAGCTAAAAGGTGGGTGGGGAGTTAATGGCCGTGAGCTCTTATCAGGCAGAGATACTATCCTTGTCAAAGGAATCCGCGAAGTTAAGCTGGCAAGGCGCGAAGACCTACTATGAACAGATCTCGCCTGAGGCTCAAAGGATAGGCGAAGTATTGCTTCTCGCCCTGATTCTCGAGGCATCTTGCACACCTGCGCCCGGGCTGGTTGATATGACTAGCTCTGGTGCACATGATGACATGGACTATCTGACTCTTGTCAGGAGTGCTATTGCAATAGGTCCGAGTTTTGCTGCCATGGCAGAGGTAGGAATGGGCCATACAGGACCGGTGCACGGGTTACTGGACAAGGTGAGGTCGATCGGGGTTCAAGCGGAAGCTAGAATGTACGAGGCTACCGGAGGCGTGAATACCCATAAAGGGGCAATATTCAGTCTAGGGTTGATAGCTGCATCTACCGGGTACATCATTGCTGGCGGCGGAGTACCTGACAGGTTTCAAACAACCCGGACAGTACAGGCCATAACCTGCGGAATAGTCGAGCGAGACCTTCTTGGCTTAAGACGTGTCAAAGCCGATCCTCGGCATCTTTCTAACGGAGAGCGTATCTACATGATGCACGGGTTAACAGGGGCAAGAGGCGAGGCTGAAGCAGGGTTTCCTACAGTCTTTCACCACGGATTACCTGCACTGGAGAAAACCCTCAAGTGCGGCCTTTCACTGAACGATGCCATGGTACACTCTCTGATCTCGATAATGGCTAATCTGGACGATACCTGCGTGGTTCATAGATCGTCTGTTGAAACCCTGGAAGACGTTGTAAAACCGCGAGCAAGGCTGGCTTTATCGCAAGGCGGCATGCTCACTGAAGACGGAAGATGTAGCATTCTTCTTATGGATAAGGAGTTTACCTCTCTCGGCATCAGTCCCGGCGGTTCCGGAGATCTTCTTGCAGTCACGCTGGCTTTGTACTTCCTGCCTTATGTAGCACCGTCTTTCCTGACGTGAACAGACAACTCATCCTTCATTCAGAGGCAAAAAGATGGGGTAGATGACGGGATTCGAACCCGCAACCTCTGGAGCCACAGTCCAGCGCTCTCACCGTTGAGCTACATCTACCACGTAAATCACAAGCTATTCGTTTGATGCCGTCGATGGAAATCTAAACAGCGTATTTAAATGCATTTACAGGATAGCACACAAGTTTCAGGGCGTCAAGTGGAGTCACGGTATTCTGTGATCGGTCTGTGATAGTGTCACCCTATAAGCGGTCTGAGAAAACGTCACTCCCATCCGGACTCCCATCCGGGGGAGTACGACTTCGGTTGTCACGGAGCTTTACCAAAGAATTCAAGTATGTAAGAATTTACTTGACTTGGTTGTAGTTTCATACACTGGGTTAGATTGGTAGCTCCCGTGCAGGATGAGATCGTCGATGCGTGAAAGGTTGGTGACTTGGATGTTGAGGGTTGAAGCCTACTCTCGGTTGCACTTGGGACAGTTGGATCTCAACGGTTCCCTGGGGCGCATGTACGGAGGTATCGGGGTGGCTCTTGAAGACCCTAAGATTGTCATATTAGCTGAGGAGCACCATGAATTGAACGTCTTCGGCAACGATGCCCGAAGAGTAAGAGACATCGCCGGTGACTTCCTTTCAAAAGCCGGGATAAAAGGCGGAGCCAAGCTACGGGTAAAGGAGACAATTCCGGTTCATGTCGGCTTTGGATCGTCTGTCCAGTTGAGGATGGCAGTTGGCATAATCCTGGCGCGTCTCCATAATGTCAGGTGCGAAATCGAAGATATTGCACGCATAGTATTACGAGGGTTCCGCGCCGACGCATGTTTGGGGCTGTTCGAACACGGCGGCCTCGTGGTAGCCGGTGGAATACCAAGGGGATTTGACCGGCAGGAGGCCGAACTGGAGAACCAACATCGCACAAGGAGCTATAGGTTGCCCTGTTGAGCTTACCGACCGCCAAGAGTATTTGGCGTTCAAGGCAGCAGAGGCCATTGGTTGTCTGTATGCAGGGGTAGATATTGTTCGTTCTCGAGACGGGGAGGAGTTCGTCCTTGAGGTGAACGGAGTTCCGGGATGGGAAGGCCTTCAGAGAGTATCTGACATTGACATAGCAGGCGAGATTGCTGACTTCGTCTTAAACGGGAGGGGAGGCTGCTGATAACACCAGAGGAAGTAGCCAAAGCTTTTGGGCTGGCGTCCATTGTTGAAGTGATGGCGCCGAAACCGGGAAATGTCACGCGCTACCATGATTTCCAGGATACTACGTGTGAGGATTTTCTAATATCTGCATGGGCGGCAGCTCTCGTGTTTGCCGAGGCAGATAAGCTCACAGTGGGAGATTTGATTTTGACGGCACGCCGGGCATCAGCACAGTATGTCAAATCCAACACAAACCTGGGGATGATTCTTCTTCTCGCACCCCTGGCAAAGGCTGCATTAGACAAAACACCTACTTCTTTGCGTAATCGTCTAAGTAATGTACTGAAGACGCTTACAGTAGATGATTGCCGAAAGGCTTATCTTGCTATCAGGGAAACATAGCCGGGCGGCATTGGAAAGGTAGACAAACACGACGTAAGAGATGAGCCCACAATCACATTGCTTGAGGCTATGCGTCTTGCGAAAGACAGGGACAGCATCGCTCTGGAGTATTGTTCTGATTACCGGATTACATTCACTCTGGGATATCCTGCTCTGCTCAAAGCCAGGGCTGAACTGAGGTCCTGGAGTGACGCCGTAGTCCAAGCCTTCTTGACAGTCTTATCTGAGGTACCTGATACATTGATTGCAAGAAAGGTTGGCAGAGAGAGAGCCGAAGAAGTGTCAACAATGGCGAAAGAAACCTTGGATGCAGGAGGACACGGCTCGGATGATTGGAAGAAGGCTAAAGCGAACTTGGACAGTTATTTGAGGGATGACAATAACCACCTTAACCCGGGGACTACAGCTGACCTCATCACAGCGTCACTGTTCGTGCTCTTTATTGAGAGAGGCTGTGAAGCATTTCTCAGCAAAGGTGTGACAGCATGGCCGGAATAATCCTTGCAGGGGGAACTTCCAAGAGAATGGGAGGGATAAGAAAAACTCTACAGCTGCTAGCAGGTAAAACCTTGCTAGATAGGGTGGTTGAAAGGCTAAAGCCACTGTTTGACGAATTGATTCTTGTCACTAATGACCCCAGTCTCTATTCGGTCTTTCCAGGCCGCGTAGTCACTGACACCCACCCCGGTAAAGGACCCCTTGGAGGCCTTGAAGCAGGCTTAATGGCAACTTATGATAAGGTGAACTTTGTATGCGGTTGCGATATGCCTTTCTTGAACAAGGGCCTCATTTGCTACATGAAATCGTATGCCTCAGGATACGACGTGGTGATTCCGCGTATTGGGCGCTTTATTGAGCCACTGCATGCCTTTTACGACAAGAGGGTTTTGGATATAATAAGAACTCATCTTGAGCAAGATAATCGCAAGTTAGCGAGTCTCCTCATCGCACCTCTTAGGGTCTATCATATTAGTGAGGACATTACAAGGAAGTTCGGCCCTTCGTTTCTAAGTTTCTTCAACATCAACACCTGGGCCGACCTGGAATCAGCCCATACTCTCCTGGAGGCGAAATCAGATGTCCAATAAGCCTGTGGCTGCTGTTGATGTTTTGAGGTTTCGCGATTGCAAGTGGCTTTCGGAGAAGGATGAGGTTGCAGCAGAAGCCGAGATTACCGTTGTTCTGAACGGACATGAACTCGTCAAGTTGACAGCTACGCCTCGACACCTCTCTGAACTTGCCGCAGGCTATCTCTACTGCAGCGGGATGATTGATTCCATTAAGCGGGTGGAGTCACTGAAAGTAGATGAGACGCAGGGAAGGGTTTACGTCGTTGCTTCTAAATCCGACAGCCTTAATGAGTGCCCATGTAGTTACCTGAATGAACACCCCGGTGACTGCCTAGCCGGTTCTTCCAGTGGTTGCTCCACCGATTGCCCCGAAACAACAGCCCTATGGGATGTAGATCCACTTGACCCAAATGACTTGATAAGACTCATGAACGAGTTTGAGAACAGCTGTCATCTGTTTAATGAGACCGGAGGCAGCCATGCGGTAGCTATAAGTGATGGCAAGGGTATTATCTTGCTCCGTGAGGATATAGGACGGTGTAACGCCGTTGATAAGGTTCTTGGATACTGCCTT
>Ga0209720_1001540_pt1 | contig 19229 bp, 13 predicted proteins | sample AD_JPNMR3_MetaG_FD_184426 | JGI IMG/M metagenome (GOLD analysis project Ga0209720, IMG submission 184426) | Active sludge microbial communities of municipal wastewater-treating anaerobic digesters from Japan - AD_JPNMR3_MetaG (SPAdes) (version 2) | ecosystem: Engineered > Bioreactor > Anaerobic...
GACCGGCATCAAGATGCATTTGCCTCTGACTTTTGTTGAAACCTGTTATTATCTCTTCGGCCAAAGCTTTGCTTGCTGAACCTGCAAAGAATTTTATGGGTGAGTGCATATCTTCAATTTTTGTTGCACAAAAATAAACTTTCAAATTTTTTTATCACAATTATTAATCAATATAAGACAAAAAACTTTTTAACAAGCTGTTGAAAAAAATATTTTTCTGTAACTACTTAAAAATCAGCGACATTTTATTATTTATTGCTGAATGTTTTTTATTTTATAAAAATTTAATAAATATTTAATCCAAAGTTCAGTGATTATTAGCTATTTTTGCATTTGAGGTAAATTTTTAATCTTTATGAAAAAAGTATTTTTTGTTTTAGTTATAGTTTTGCTGTGTGCTAATTTTGTCGGATTTGGACAAACAAATCCTAGTCCCCAAAATCTACCATATACTATGAATTTTTCTTCTTTACAGCATTCTTCTACTGTATATCCTGATGGGTGGCATGGATGGACTATTTCTACATCGCCCGGTTCAAGTTTTAATACCGCTGCTCCAACTGCAGACAGAACTTTAACGGCTAATAGTACCGCTGCTACTAATTCAGGCAATGTTCATAATTACGATGGAAAAATTGGTTTTTTGAACAATACTTCACTGGATCTAAGTATCGTCCTTGCAATTAATACAACAGGAAAACAAAACGTTGAAGTTACTTATGATATCATGACTATTAGAAATCCTTATGATGGTTCAAATACAAGGATTAACGAGGTAACTTTACAATATAGAATCGGGACTAGCGGAACATTTACAAATTTAACCGGAATAGAATATCAAAACAATACTACAACCCAAACTGGTAGTGTTACTACACCACAAAATGCACAAACAAAGACAATAACACTTCCTGCTTCTTGTAATAATCAATCAGTTGTCCAATTGAGATGGGCATCAAGACAGGTATCCGGTAGCGGCTCGCGTCCAAGTTTTGCTGTTGACAATGTAAGCATCACCGGGGTAGATATCTCTGCTTCCCCCACCATCACAGTATCGCCGACATCCTTAAGCGGATTTACTTATATTGTAGGTTTAGGCCCAAGTTCCGAACAAAGTTTTACTATCTCCGGGACAGATCTTACAGAAAATATAACTATTACTCCTCCTACAAACTATGAGATTTCTTTAACATCCGGAAGTGGTTTTGTTTCCTCTCCAGATACTCTTACGTTAACACCTTCCGGAGGTAATGTTCCAAATACAACTATTTATGTTAGATTAAAGGCAGGTCTTAGTGCCGGAAACTACGACAGCGAAAATGTAGTTTGCAGCAGCAGTGGTGCTACAAGTCAATATGTAAGTTGCAGTGGAACGGTTTCAATTTGGTGTTATGAAATTAATTTTGATGATGCTGCAAAGTGGACGGCTGGTAGTGCTGCTCTTACATCTTATGCAAGCGATCATGTCTATTCTGAAGGGGTTTTAACAGCTACCGGAGGACCTGCCTTAAGAAATACCACTTCCACTCAAGATGGATATCCCGGAGCATTAGGTACTTATTCATGGAGATTGAAGGATGAAGCTGGAGTTAGTTGGGTTGCCACAATAGCTTCCGGAGGTGTTGGTGATTTTGAAATTGATCTAAGAAGATGGGATGCCTCGCCTTCGCCAAATTATATTTTAAGTTATTCTATTGATGGCGGAAATAATTGGACAATAGTTTCAACAATTAATAATACCACTCTTGATAATAGTTCTGCCTGGAAAACATTTTCAGGAACGATTAATTCCGGTAACAATAACATCAAAATTCGTTTAACTTCTTCGGGTATCACTGAAAGAATTATGGTTGACAATCTCAAATGGACTTGTTATGTTGAAAATTGCGAAACACCTACTATAAATGTTTCTTCTTTAAGCACCACTTCTGTTACTGGAAATTCTGCAGAAGTATCTTTTACCAAAGGAAACGGTACTTATACCTTAGTCCTTGCCAAAATGGGATCTCCGGTTGATGCAATACCTTCTGATAATACGACATACAACGCAGGTCCTTATGGCGACGGTGATGAAATCGGTACCGGAAATTTTGTTGTATATTCCGGAAATGGAAATACTTTTAATCTTTCAGGGCTTACAGGAGGAACTACATATTATCTAAAGGCATTTTCTTATAATTGTTCTTCCGGTAATGAACTTTATTATACAGGAGGATCACCGGCAACACATAATTTTACAACTTTAGTTTCTCCGGTTACAAATTTAAAAGTAGTTTGTACTGATAATAATTCAGCTGTTATTTCCTGGACAAATCCTTTGGGTAATTTTGACGGAGTTATCATTGGTATGAGGCAGAATACTTTAGCTCCACATTCTTTAAGTGCCGATCCTTCGACTTTAAATGCTAACTCTATTTTTGGATCAGGAACTTCTTATGGTGCCGATAATACAAGTTTTGTTGTTTATAAAGGAACCGGGAATTCTGTTACTGTAACAAATCTAGTAGCAGGCGAAACCTATTCTATTAAAGCCTATGCATATTCAGGTACTTTATATTCATCAACACAACCAACTACAACAATTTCAAATCTTGGAGTGCCCAAAGTGAGCAACGTTATTCATAATGATGCAGATCAAAAATCTTCGATAAGCTGGACAAATCCTGCCTCGGGATGTTATGATGAGATTCTTGTCATTGCTCGACATGGGTCTTCTGTAACCTCAATTCCAACAGGTGATGGATCAGGATATTCTGCCAATTCGGTTTTTGGTTACGGTACACAAATTAATGCAGGAGAGTATGTTTGTTATAAAGGCACATCAAATAATTTTCTTCTTACAGGTTTAACAAACGGACAAACTTATTATGTCAAAATTTTTGTCAGAGTAGGGATGTCATGGTCCGAAGGTGTTGAAATTCTATTGAATCCGATTGCGATAACTTTATTGGAGTATGGTGATTTAGCTGTTTTGGCCGTTAATACAGATGGAACTGTTGGTGATGAATTTACAGTTGTTTCTTTTGTTGATATTTTGCCAAATACTGCAATAGATTTTACTGACAATGGATATGAAAGAAAGTATGAAGGATTTTGGGGTAATACAGAAGGTGTGTTGAGATTTGCCAGACAAAATTCAGTATTATCAGCAGGTAAAGTCATTACTTTTGAAGTGATTGGTAATGTTATTAATCCTGTTTTAGATAGCAATTGTAATGTATATGTTGATGGACTGCTTGATAACTCTAATTGGACAGTTCAAGGTATAGGAGGTTCAGGTATTGGTGGATTTAATTTTAACGACAGTGATCAACTCTGGGTTATGCAAGGTGGAAGTTGGTTGCCTGGTACAGTTGGTAACCATGATGCAATATATACCGGTAATGTTTTGTACGGATGGACTGCGATAGGATGGCAATCTGCTCCGGGTTATAATAGTACTGCCGGTTCTACCATAGTTGCTGAGGCTCAATGTGCAACAACAAATATTGTAGGGTTAACCAATAAATCTAAAGTAAAATATTCGGGGTCTTTTGATCCTACAAATAGAATAGGATGGATTACCAGGATAAACGACCCTGCAAACTGGACCGGATATGCTGATAACAGTGCCTATGATGCAGCAATACCTAAGTATAAACAAGATGGTCAAACAATTTCTATTGAATCCGGAGGTCTTATTGCCGGTACATGGGGTGGATTAAAATCTTCTGATTGGTGCAATTGTGCAAACTGGCTAGGATTAAAAGTCCCCGACGAATACACCGATGTTTTTGTTCCTGCTACAAATCAGGGCAATGATTTAGTGTTGAATAATTGTAGTACAGATAAAATTTGTAAATCGTTAACCATTCAAGGACAAATTTATAATCAGGCTAATGCAGTGCTAGATATTAAAGAAAACTTAATTCTCCAGGGTGGAATCGTAAATTTTGATTTAAACAGCATACAGATAAAAATTGGTGGTGATTTGATAGTTGATGATAATACTAATTTTAATGCAGATAGTTTGGAGATTATTTTTAATGGTATTTCTGATCAAAATGTTTTTTCTGGAATAAATGGAAATTTATTTATCAATAAAATTACTCTCGATAAAAATTCCGGGAATTTAATACTTGATGATGACATCGAGGTTTCATACTTGAATTTTATTAATGGAGTTTTATCAACAGGTTTCAACAGAATTTTTGTAAGCAATCCTGAAACTTTTGCAATCAGTGGGTTTAGTGAAAGTGCGTATATTACGGGCAATTTACGAAGGGCAGTAAACAGTACGGGAAATTATTCTTTTCCGGTAGGTATTTCCGGAATCTTTGAAAGAGCTGATGTCGAAATTATGAATTCAGATAATCTTAATTATATTGATGCTAGTTTCAATCATATAGATCCTTCCGAATTAGATATTTCAAGTCTCGGACTTTATGTTAATGGAGACCTTTTGCAGACTGTTCTTAACGGAGGATACTGGACTTTAACTCCAAATTCAGGGATTAATTCTGTTAATTATAATATAGGTCTTTATCTTAGAGGCTCTTCAAATGCAGGTAATGAACCAGGGCAGCATAGTATTATAAAACGTCAAAATTCTTCATCTGACTGGGTAATAAGAGGGATTCACAATAATGCCACTCAATCTATTGCAGGAGGTACTGTTTATGCTTATCGTTCTAATCTCGACGAATTTTCTGATTTTGCTATAGCAAAAAACAACGATAACATCCTGCCGGTTGAATTTTTGTACCTCGAAATTGAGTGTGAAAATAATGCAAATATTTTGAAATGGGCTACAGCATCAGAAAAAAACAGCGATTATTTCGAAGTCCAATCCAGTTCCAATACAAATAAATGGACAACTTTAACTAAAGTTTCGGCAGCTGGAAATTCTAATAGTACTGTTGAATATAGCTATAAGGTTGATTCTAAAAATTCGAATATTACATATTATCGTCTCAAACAGGTTGATTTTGATGGCAGTGTTTTGTTCTCAAAAATTGTAAGCTCTAAATGTAATCAAAATGAGAGTCCTGAAATTATCATTTATCCTGTTCCTGCAGATGAATTTGTAAATATTGTTCTGAATAATTGGAAAAATGATCAGGTAGTAATCGAAATTTTTGGAGCTGATTATAAATTAATTAATAAGTATGTATTTGATTTAAGTAATTCAAATGAAATTTTTACTATTGACATAAGTTATTTAAAATCAGGAATTTATAGTTTACGATTAACTGATAATCAAAATGTTTATTTAAGGAGAATAGTAAAACATTAGTTGTTTATTTAGTCTCTCTTAAGCAATATTTTATTACATCCCTGATGCTTAATACGGGTTTAATTTATCTGTTTCAACGAGTTCCAGATACTCCAGTTTTCATTTCCCCATTCGTGATATATATGCAGCAATACAGGATTGAAAATGGTCTTAAATCCGTCTTTTGTATAACCTTTTTCAGGACACCAATCTATCAGATTATTTTCGTATTCTGTAATCCAATTAAATTCTTCGGGCAGGGTAGGATGATTTTGTAATCCAAATTTCCAAACGCTTAATGCGAGAGTGCCTTGATCTCTTGTTTTGGTGTAGGGATTTGAAAATTCTTTTATAGTTTGTTGATGCCAGTAGTTTAAAAAATCATCGGAACTGTCGTCTAACAGGAAAACTCCTCCATTCCAGTGTCGCCAATTTTCGGGGATTGTGATTTTATATTCTTTTTTTACATAATCAATAAGGTGATTACATTTGGGAGCTTTAAATTCAAATTTTTTACCTTCTTTAGTTTCCCAATAATTTCCCTCTTTGTTAAATCTGATACCGCTGGTTCCCCAAAGTTTTTTTTCATAATACGGATAGTCGAATAATATAATTTCGTTATCCTTATTAAACCAGCATTTTGTTTTTTTATCAAACCTGTATCCTATAAGTGTAAAATCTTTTAAGGGTAAAACATACCTTTTGGTAAGATAGAAAATATTTTTGAAAAAGTATTTAAAAGGACTTTCCCGGTATGAATTGAAAATTCCGAGAAGTTCTTCGGTTTGTTTTTTTATTTTCGGGTTTGTAAGATTAATTTTATTGAATAATTCTGATAGTTTTGCATTAAAGATTTCTTCTTCTTTGGCGTTTTCTTCAACACAATTACAATTCATAGCGTGTGGCGAAAATTCATTTATCGGGCAATGGTCTTTAGCAAAAGTTATGGGAGTTTGAAAATAATCAAATATATTATCAACTTTTTTACTTATTGCTACAATGTCTCCATCCAGATAGCAATATAAATGACCTTTTTCGAGAAATTTGTATAACCCTGTTTTTATGTATATGCTTGCCTGATGATTGTCGAAATTTTCGGGGGTATCTATCTGAATAACTCTGTCATGCTCAATTCTTATTTCATTGCGTTTATGATCTGTGAGAACTATAATTTCATTTTTAGTAAACTTTTTTAAAAATTTTAAAGAAAAATTTAGTTCCGAAATATGTTCTTTTCCACCACAAACTACAAATACAAATTTGTTCATTAGTCTAAATTTTCGTAAGGATACAATTCGAAAAATTCTTTTGCAATATTAATAATTTCGACTTTAGTTTTACCTGCACTTAATAATTGATTTATTTTTGATTCATAATCAATATCTTGAATTTCTTTGTATTTTATCTTATCAACATACCACTTGTTCGGTAAATTTTTTAAAATCTCATTGTAAAATTCAGAATATTTTGTTTCTATTGTCCGCAGATTCGCAATGATTTCCTCTTTTAGAACAATAACAGACTCTGCTTCTCTAGATATGGAGTTTTGATGCCAATTTTTTAATTGTTGTAAAAATCCTTTGAAGGCAGATTTATTTTTATCGTTTTTTAATTTAAGTTCTTTAATAATTTCACTGTAATATTCAACCAATTTTTGTAGTTCAGCTGAATTAAAATATTTTAAGCTTAAATTTTTCGGAAAATCTACAGTGTTAAAAAAAACTACACAATCTTTTTCATCAAAATACTTTATTATTTCATGAATTTCGTATCGGTTAAATCTTATAGGACAAACAGAAATTTGTAATATCTGATTTTTTCTTTTTGTAATTGAATTAAAATATTCAAAGTTTTCAATAGTTTTTTCAAAATCAGCCTTTCTTCTGATTTTTTCATAAGTTTCTTTATTTACTGCATCAATTGAAATTCCAATTCGGAAATTTTTATTTTGCAAGAGTCTTTTAATTTCGTCGTTTAATATTGTGCCGTTTGTTTGAACGTAAATTTCACACTGCGGATTATTATCAAGTAGATAATACCATATTTTATAATATTCTTTGATAAGAAATGGTTCCCCTCCGACAAAATTTGTAAATTTAAGTTTATTCAGTAGTGTTTTTATTTCTGAAAAAAAAGAGACATCGTAAATATTATCGGATTTCCCGGTTTTATCTCTCAGGCACATTATACAATCAAGATTACAAAAGTGCGAAAGTTCAAAATCAATTCTTTGTATTGTTTTTTTGTCGTAAGGATTGTAAATATTCAACATCAGTCCGGAAAAATTGTTTGCTTTAATATTTTCAAGGCAGGTTTTACATCCAAGCTGAAAATTACCGGCCGAAACATATTCTTGTTGAAGTTTACGTGGAATTGAGTTTAATATTTGCTTTAAATTATTTTCAGGATAATGTCCGTAATAGAAACTATTTTTATTTAAACAGCAAGCCGTAATTTGACCATTGGGATGAAAATACAATGCACTGAAAGGAGCATTGCAAATTCTCTTGTTCGTAATTTTTGACAACTCCTCGCCGGTAAGATCGGTTTTAATATTTTTTCTTTTTCCGAAAATCATTGACTAATCCATTTTTTATACCATAACTCAAGCACGGCAATTTTCCATAGACGCCAATGGTCTTTGTTTTGAAAATAATTTTCGACGGCTTCTTTATTTATTATATTATCTTTAATTAGATCAGAGTTTTGGAGAATTTTGCGATATTTTTCAAAATTCATATAATACTTATCAGGCCCTGTAAAACCTTGTTTTTTTCGGTTTAAAATTTTTCGGGGGACTTTTTTCTTAAGAATTTTCCTGATAACAGGCTTTTGAATTTTTTCGTCGAAATAAACTGAGGGATTAAGGCTGAGCATTAAATTACAAAGTTCGGTATTTAAAAAAGGCACTCTTACTTCGAGTGAATTAGCCATACTTGCTCTGTCAACTTTGGTGAGGACTAATTCCCCCATAAAACATTTAATGTCAAGAATCTGAAATCTTTTTGGAGTTGGGATATCATCATTAAAAAACTTCTCATAAAAATAATTTGTATTTTCGGGAATGTATTGATGAAGTGCAGGGGAGAGTAACTGTTTCATTTCTTCGGTACTAAAGTCTCCCATTGCCATTGCTTTTGAATAGCTTTCTATATCGAAATTATTAACAGGCAATTCCCATCCCCATTTTTTTGCATCTTTGATTTGTTTTCGTGAAATATGCCAGAGATATTTTCTGTGCCATGTATATCCGGCAAATAGTTCATCAGCTCCTTCTCCGGATAAAACTGCTTTGTTTTCTTTTCTTGCAAGTTGAGACACAAAGTATGTAGGTATTATAGATATATCTGCAATAGGTTCATCATAGTAATACATGAGTTTTTCCAGCACATCAAAAGATGTTTCATCCAAAATCTGTTTGAAATGATTTGTCTTATATATTTCAGAAATTACTTCAGCAAATTGATCTTCGGAATTTTCCCAGTCCTTAAAACCAATCGAAAAGGTATTGAAATTTTTGCAATACTTTTTGTAAAAGTGAACCATTGCTGTAGAGTCATAACCTCCGCTCAGAAAAGAACCAATAGGGACGTCGGACCGTATATGTATTTTTACTGAATCAGATAATATTCTCTCTATTTCTTTCACCAGAGCTTTAAACCTAAAATTTTGATTTGAAATGTTGAATGAAAAGTATTCAGTTTTTTGAGAATTAAAATTATCGTCAATTTCTAAATATGTTGCAGGTTCAATTTTGTAGATATTTTTTAAAATTGATTTAGGTGATGGAACATATCTGTATTTGAGAAAATCGCAAATTGCAGAGTAGTCTATTTCTCTTTTGATGTCAGGATTGATAATGATAGCTTTTATTTCGGATGCAAAAATTATTTGATTTTCATTCTTGTAATAATACAGTGGTTTTATGCCAAACTTGTCACGAGCCAGAATAAGTTTTTTTTTGTTTTCATCCCAGAGGGCAAAAGCAAACATTCCTTCGAGCATAGAAATCATATCCGTTCCCCATTCTTCGTAGGCGTGTATCAATACTTCCGCATCACTTCGTGACTTGAATTGATGTTTGTTTTCTGAAAGTTTTTGTTGGATTTCGGAGTAATTATAAATTTCTCCGTTAAGGGTTAGTAGGATAGTTCCGTTTTCGTTGCTGATAGGTTGAGCAGCATTTTCACTTAAATCTAAAAATGCCAAACGACGATGCCCAAGAGCTATATTGTGTTTTTCTGAATAATATGTTCCAAATCCATCCGGACCGCGATGCTTTAGAGTATCTCGCATGGAGTTGAATAATTCTAAATCTATTTTTTTGGATTTACTCCACCATCCGGTTATGCCGCACATAATAATAGTCGTTTTTTAGCTGTTTTAGGTCTTCCTTTTGTGCCAGTTTTAGGTATTTTGAGTATTGTTTTAATAGTTTTTTATATTCTTTAAATGAATCTATAGTTTTACAAGTTGATTTTAAAATCATTCTGTATTCATTGCAAATACTTCTGTATATATCAGCTTTATAGTAATTCCATGCAGGGTCTTTAAGCAGGTTCTCCAGAATACTGATATTGTTAAATTTAAAATCCGTAAGCCTATGTTTTTTTGAGTAACCTTCGGGGTGGTCTCTGTAAACTGACCAGGTTTGGTTGAAATATTTGAATTTTGAATTTTTAATTATTTCGAGGTGCAAGGCCCAACTTAACGAAAATTCTTTTGCCCTATAACTATCCAGAAATGTTGTTAAATTTATATTTCTAAAAACCAGTGAAGCTGTTGGAATTATATTTCTTTGTATTAAAGCCCATGGCATGAAATCCGATGAATATTTATTAAATTGAGAATAAGTTTTCCATTGATTTTGAGTTTTTTTTAGATATTCATCATCTCCTGAGTTCTCTTGTTTAATTAAGGCATCGTGGAAACATCCGGCATAGTCGGGGTTATTTTCCAGAAAATCTATTTGCTCCTGCAACTTGTTATTGTAGCACCAATAATCATCTCCATCAAGAAATGTAATATATTTGGATTTGAGTTTGGTTGCAAGATATTTAGCGGATTTTATCGGACCTAAATTACTTTCATTACGATGGATGAAAATTAATTCAGGAAATCTTTTTTTATATTCTTCTAATAAAATATTGTATGTATTATCATATGAATGATCATCTATTATGAATATTCGAAAATTATAAGTAGTTTTTTGATTTAAAATAGAATCAAGACATTCTGGAATAAAGTTAAAATGATTGTAGGATAAAATCCCAATATCTAAAATAAAGTCTTTTGATCGGGATTCCATTTCAGTCGTTTAATTTTCTTTTTACAAGTTTAATTATATCTCCAAAACAAGAAAGTTCTTCAAGCTCTTCATCCGTAATTTCGATATTGTATTTTTCTTCAATATCAATAATGATATCTACTAAGCGTGCAGAATTAATTTTTAAATCGTTTATAATGCTTGATTTTTCATTAAAGCCTTCCCACACTTCTTTATTAAAAGTGTATTTTTTTAGAATTGAGATTAAATCATTTTTTATATTTTCCATAATTCAAAATTGTTTGTTATATTGCAAATCTAATAAAAATTCCTTAATAAGCTAAATTCATAATCAGCTTAATGGATTGTTCTTTTTTCTAATGTCAATCTGTCTTTGTTTAATAATTTTCAAATATTCATCTATATTAAACTTATTTTGAAAAATTTCATTTAAGATTTCATTTGGCATCATATTATTTTTTGCATAAAATACCCCGGCATTGAAGCAATAATGATTGAATAACTTTAATTCGTTTTCATTATAGTAATATAATTCAAGAGATTGTGATTTTAACACTGGAGAATCAATGTCCATATTCATTAAGTATTCAAAACTTTTATAGTGTTCAATCATTGGTGTAAAATTATGCATTCCGGGTAAAGCACAGGAGGAAAATAACAATATTTTATAAAGGTTACTTTTTATTTGTTTGTTATGTCCAATTTTTCCTTTTGTTTTTTCAAAATCAGGTTTTAAAAGACAAATCATTCTTTCTGTAAAAATTTTAAATAAATGATTTCCTGTTCCAATCCAGATAGGGTTAGTAAATATAATTTGGGAAGCGTTTATTATCAATTCAAAATTTTTTGTAAAGTCATCATTATTAACACATTTACCCGGATTTTTAAACCAACAATTTAAACAACCATTGCACGGTATTATTTTCCAATTTTTAAGATTAATAATATTTATTTTTGTTTCTGGAATAACTGATAGATAGCCTTCCATGAAGTTTTTAGCCATGTTTAGAGTTTTTCCATTATCGAGATAACTTGAGTTAATAATAAGAAAGTTATGCATTATTGTATTTTTTTAATATTAAACAAGAATTCACATCTCCAAAACCGAAACTTGCTTTAGCAACGTAATTGAGATTTATATGATTAATTGTTTGTTGTGGTATTTTATTTTTATCCCATGATTTTTCTATTTCAGTATGTAGGTCTTCACAGTTTAAATTTGCGTGAATAAAATTATGATAAAGTTGTAATACAGCAGCTATTGTTTCCACAGCTCCAGCTGCACCTATCATGTGTCCTAACATAGATTTAGGAGCATTAATATATGGAAAGTTATCCGTTAATTCAAGTGCTTCGATCCAGTTTTTAATTTCTAGCACGTCTGCTTTAGTACTTGTTAAATGTCCACTAATAAGATCAATTTCGGAAAATTTGATTTTAGCTTCTTGCACTGCTTTACGAATACAATCAACAACTCTTTGAGGATTTGGGTAAGTCATTGTTCCTCCGTTACGTTGTCCACCTGAGTTAATTTCGGCACCTACAATTTCGGCATAAATTTTTGCATTTCTGTTTAGAGCGTGTTCAAGTTCCTCCAGGATTAATATACCGGCTCCTGCTGATGGGACAAATCCATTGGCAGAACCGCTCATGGGACGACTGGCTTTTTCAGGAGTATTGTTGTATTTTCGAGCCAATAATCGCATAGAATCAAAACCTGCCCATGCAAAAGGAGAATATGGGTCTGTTCCGCCTGCTAACATAACTTTTGCTTTACCGAATTTTATCCTTTCATAAGCCATAATTACAGCTTCTAAGCCAGTAGAGCAAGCAGAAGAATTCACAGTATTTTGATTGGCAAAGCCTAATATTTTACTAATAGATGCAACTGATCCACTCGGCATCCAGTGTTCTATTATTTGACTACCTAACTTTTTTAAATTTCCTGAACTAATTAGTGGATACATTTTTCTTAGAAAGATCTCGATTCCACCAAAACAACTTCCAATAATACTTCCAAAATCAATTAAAACTTCATTCTCGTTAAAATTTTCAAAATGAAATCCGGCTAACTCATAAGCTTCTAAGGCTGTAATGACTGCATACAATATAGAAATATCTGCTTCCGAAATTTCATATTTAGCAAGAAGTTTATCATATTTTGTACTTTTAATTTCAGGGACTCCGCCAACACAACAATTAAAATTGTAATTTTCAAGCTCTGGAATGTATTTGATACCAGAAATCCCATTTTTTAATGATTTTAAAAAATCATTAATATTTAATCCATTAGGAGATATAACACCCAAACCGGTGATGACTACTCTTTTTTTCATCTTATATTTTTTAACAACAAACAAGCATTTACATCTCCAAAACCAAAATTAGCTTTTATTGTATAATCTATATCAACATTATCTATTCTTTTAAATGGGATACTATTTTTTGAAATTGTTTTCTCTATTTCGGGATGTAAATCTTCACAATTAATTGATGCATGAATAAATTTATTTCTCATTTGTATTATGCAAGCAACAATTTCTATAGCTCCACATGCTCCCATTGTGTGCCCTATTAAAGATTTTGTTGAATTTATATATGGAAAATTTTGTTTATTTAAATTTAGAGCTTCTTTCCATGCTTTGATTTCTAAAGAATCTGCTTTTGTTCCGGTTAAATGTCCTGAAATATATTTTATTTCTTTTGGAGAGATATTAGATTTTTTAATAGTAATTTCAATACAATTTTTTAATTTCTCATAATTTGATGCAGTCATACTTCCTCCATTTCTTTGACCTCCTGAATTTACATGGGAGCTAATTATTTCGGCAAGTATATTAGCTCCCCTTTTTTGAGCATGCTCAAGCTCTTCTAAAATAAGTATTCCTGCACCTTCTGCAGGAACAAAACCATGCGATGAAGCACTCATCGGGCGACTAGCTTTTGTTGGTTTATCATTATGATTGGGAGTAATAATTTTCATAGCATCCATAGTGCTCCAATAATACTTAGAATATGGTTCATATCCTCCTGCAATTATAATTTTATTATCTCCATTTTTTATTCTAAAAAAAGCTTCTGCAATGGCTTCTGTTGAACTGGCACAAGCCAGAGAATTTGATATAACTCTTCCTTTGGTACCAATAATTCCGGATAAAATTGCAGACGGACTGGAAAATATTACTTGCTCAAAAGCATAACTTCCTAATTTTAAATGTTTACCCTTATCAACATAGGGAATTACTTTGTCATGCCAAACATCTATAGCTCCTGTGGTGGAACCTATTATAATATCTGGATTTAATTTTTCTAATATTTCAGATCCTATGTTAAAACCAGAATTATTTAATGCTTCTTCTGTAGCTTGAACTAATAAAAATGTGCTGCGACTTATTATTGGAATATTCAATATGGGATATTTATTTCGTAATTCATCTATATTTAAAGAACAAATTCCCCCAATTTTGCACCTAAAATTAAGCTCTACTAGTTCATCTATTTTTTTTATTCCGGATGTCGAATGATATAATAAATTATGGAATTCTTTTAATCCCGTCGCTCCAGGAGCAATAACTCCCATTCCTGTTATCACAACTTTATTATTCATTTTATCCTAATCTTTTTTTATCAACAATTGAGCAGTTAGTGTAGAACATAATTCATTTTTTGAATTGTATAATTCTACTTCTGATTTTAATATTCCTTTTCGAAGGTATATTTTTTTAGATTTAGCAATCAATCTATCTTCTACGAAAACTTGCTTAATAAAATTTGCTTCAACAAAGGTCAATATCGGATGATATAAAATGTTTTTTTTGTATAAGCCATCAAGGTAAACTAAATGACAAACTAAGCCAATTTGTCCCATCATCTCAATGAGGATAACTCCGGGAGTAACTTGAATGTGCTTAAAATGAGCATTAACAAAAAATTCATTTTGCTTAAAAGTATAATATCCCCAAATAGATGAATCATTTACTTTTATAATTTCATCTACAAATAAAAAATCTTTTCTATAAGGCAAACTATCTATAATTTTTTTGCTCAATTCTTTTATCTCAGCACTCATAAATTATTTTCTAAAAAATTACATTTCAAATTTAATGTAAAAATAATTTAAATTTGTAATTTAAATATAATTTCATGATTACAAAATTTAATACTCTATATTTAGAAACAACGCGCAATTGTAATTTAGCTTGTAAATATTGCTCTACTGGTTCGAATAAGCGAAATGATTATAAAGATTTACCAAAAGGTATTATTATAAATCGGATTTTGGAACCTGCTTACGATTTAGGAACTCGTTTGGTGAACTTTTCCGGAGGAGAATTTTTGTTGCGAAAAGATGCTTTTGAACTTATAAGCTATGGCATTAATAAAGGGTTTAACCTTGCTTTGGCAAGTAATGGAATTTTGTTAAACGATGAAGTATTGAAAATCATAAAAGAAATTGCCGGAAATAGAATAATAATTTCATTGGGAATAAATTCTTTTGATGATTTAAACGCTGAAACCAGAAATCAAGAGTTTAATAAAACATTAGAAATTTTGGAAAGAATTGAAAAATATTCATTACGTGCCAATATTAGCGTAACGATTGGGAAATTTAATTATAAAAGTTTCTCTAAAACACTAAAGGAGATTGAAAACTTAAAACTTCCTTTCAATAGAATACCTTTTGTCCCTCGCAGTTGCAATTTATGTAAAGATTTAATGTTTGACAAACAAACTTTGAAAGACTATTTCCATCCTGAACTTATTAAATATTTTAATGGTCAGGTTAGTTATACTCCTTATTTTTTGCCAACAGATGTTTATGAAAAATTCTCCGGGCAGGATTTAGAAAAAGATCAAATTCCGATTAATCCACCTGTCGGATGTTGGGTAGGAGCTTATTACGCAATTAATCCGGAAGGAGACGTTTCTCCTTGTCCAATGTTTCTTGACCACGTGAATGCAGGAAATGTAATTGATACTCCACTTGCAGATATTTTATATAAAAGTGAATTGTTCTTGAAAATTACTGACAGAAAAAACCTTGAAGGAAAATGTGGAAACTGTAAATATACTTACACTTGTGGCGGTTGCAGAGTAATGGCTTATTATTACACCGGAAACCCTTTTGCTGAGGACCCTACATGCTTTATTAATGAATTAAGTGAAAAGGAATTAAATAAAAAAGAAAAACAAACTATTAAAACTTTTAAAAATTACTTAAGAATGGCAAAGTTCGGTAAAATTTATAATGATAAAAATAGTTTGTAATGCTATTTTTTTATTTAAGTTTCTTCATAAATAGAACATTGTCTAAATCTTTCAATCAACTTATTGAAATCTTTGCGATTAAATTCGGATGCAATAATCTCTGAAGGGACAGATAAAAACGAAATTAAAGATTTTTTTAAAGATTCATCATCATTTATAGAGTTTATTAGTTTTTGAGCCATTTCTTTTAAGTCGGTTTTACTATAATTTGAAATAAGTCTTTTTTGTGATATCATTTTTTTTAAAAATTCTTTTTTCAATTTTTGAATAGATTGATTCTGATATTTTTCTATGGTTTCTTTTCTAAGTTTTTTTATTTCTTTAATTTCATTTAATATTTCCTTAAATCTACTATAATTGTTATTTTCTGTTTGTGAGGTTGGATTTTTTATTTTTATAATTTCTTCGAATGTTTTAGTAGCATCGTCAATAATTAATTCAGAGCTAAAACTAAAATTGCCAAAAGATGGTATTAATACAGTTTTGGGGATAAAGTTTATTTGATTATTATTACAAAATTCCAGAACTTCTGGAATATTTTTGTAATTAAAAGGAGTTACAACAGATTTAATATTTATGTTTAGATTTTTTGTTTTCGCATATCTGATGAAAAAATCAATGTTTTCTAATGTTTTTTCAAGACTAGCATTTCTACGAATCTTTTCGTAATTATCTTTTTGCAAAGAGTCAATAGATATTGTAAAATTAAAATTTAATTTGTCAAGATATTTTTTTATTTTATCATTTAATATCGTTCCATTAGTAGAAACATATATTTGAAGATGAGGATTTAAAATTTGAATTAAATCCCAAATTTGATAGTAAATTTCAATTAAAAATGGTTCGCCTCCTGTAAATGAAGCTTGTTTTAAATAATGAATATATTTTTTTATTTGATATACAAAATTTTCATCGTAAGGACTGATGTATGGTGTTCCTTTTTCTCTGTTTTTTCTTATAAGTGCCGAATATTCGCCCGAACACATTATGCACTCGAGGTTGCAAATATTATCAAGTTGAAATTCCATTGAAGATGGATAGCCTGATTGTCCGGGAGTAATATACTGATATTTATTTATACCTGATTTATTGTAGAATCCATTTTTTATTGCACGTTTGCAAAACTCACAGGTTTTCGGGAAATTACCTTTTCGAATTTTTTTTGTGAGATTTTTCCTTTTTTCTCCATTCCAAACATCATCTATTGTATTTTGCGGATAATTTCCCAAAATATATCCTCGATTGTAATGACATGCAAGAATTTCTCCACTCGGCTGAAACAATAATGAATATTCAGCAGCATTACATAAATATTTTTCTTTTTTTTGAAACATTAATCAGTTTTATAAATAAAAACTTAATCCCCAAAATTAACAAATTAGTTTTTATCTTTGTATTATGTTTAAATTTCTTTTAAATAGAAAGTTTAAAAAATTAAAAAAATCATATAACATATCGAGGAATTCCGACGATAGAAATTTTTTTTGCAAAGCTCCTTTTGGTGCCTTAAGATTTCATCGCAACGGAAGTGTTCAGGTTTGTTGCCACCACATTGATTATTATTTTTTGAAAAATCGCAGTCTGAAATCCATCTGGTTTGGAAAAGAAATGCAAACTCTTCGCAAGCAAATGCTTTCCTACAAAATTCCAGATTCTTGTAATTTCTGTTCTAATCCATTTTTGCAAGAGGATTTTGGAAATGTAGCTGCTTTAAGTTTCGATTATCTTGAGTTAAATAAAAACGGATATCCGGTTTTAATGGATTTTTCTCTTTCAAACACTTGCAATCTTGCATGTGTAATGTGTGATGCCTCCTTATCATCAAGAATACAGAAGGAAAGAAATTATGAACCTGAGGAAAAATTCGTTTATGATACAAATTTTTTAAAACAATTAGACGAGTTTATACCATTTTTGAAGTATGCTGTTTTCACGGGAGGAGAACCATTTTTGATAAACATCTATTATTCTATATGGGAAAGAATGATTCAGCTTAATCCGGAAATAAACATTAATGTTACAACTAACGGAACTATTTTTAATCAAAAAGTTGTGGATATTTTAAATTCCGGAAGGTTCAACATTACTGTTTCAATTGATAGTTTTGTTCCTGAGACTTATTCGCAAATACGTAAGGGAGCAGTTTTGGCAGAAACATTCAAAAATATTGAACAATTTGAACGAATTTGTAAACAAAGAGGAACCCAATTTTCGATTACGATTTGTCCAATGAGGATTAATGCAAAGGAAATACCCGAAATTATTCAAACATGTAATGAAAAACAATGGATATTTAATTATAATATTGTTTTGAAGCCGTGGAACCTGGCATTGTGGTCTTTACCTTTTTCAGAATTAAACGACATAATTAAATTTTATGAAAATTCTAAATTCGAAAATAATAATGAAGTCGCTCAACAAAATATCAAAAAATTTAATAATCTTTTAAATTTGCTAAAGATTTGGCAAAATAAAGTTTTACAATTAAACTCTCAAAGTTCAACAAATAGTTCAAGAAAACATCCGGAGTTAAGAAATGAGATTATTGAAATTATTCTAATTAAAATTGGCAACAGTAGATACAAAAATTTGGTTGAAAATGTTGTTAATTCTATTCCAGATATACTTATAAAAAAGGAATTTTCAGATTTTATAAAAAGATATCCGGATTATATTTTGAAAAATGAATTTAAAAACAATGATTTAGAAACGATTATAGATCATTTTTGTATTTTAGCTTTTAATACATAACAAGATAAAGTGTTTAGTAAGAAATTTGTTTTAAGAAAAAATAAGATTCGACAATATCAGGCTGCAAGAAGGTTTGAAAACAGATTTTCTCCTGTTTGTCTAGCGCCGTTTAAGAGTCTTCGTTTTATGCCAAATGGAGATATTACTGTTTGTTGTCATAATAATTCTTATGTTTTAGGGAGTTACCCTCAAAATACTATTAAAGAAGTTTGGGAAGGGGATAGGCTAAAAAAACTAAGAAAATCAATATCGAAGGCAGATTTTTCTCTGGGATGTCAGGTTTGTTTGGATGCTTTTGAGGCTGGTTTATTTGAATCTGTAAATCCATTACTATACGAAAAATTTGATATTAACAAACTGCAGCCTGTAATACTGGATTTTAAGATTGCTACTGAGTGCAATTTAGAGTGCATAATGTGCTCAGAATATTCTTCTTCAGAAATTAGGAGAAAAAATGAATTTGTTTTTAAAAATTTGTATGATGAAAATTTTATTTTTCAAATTCATAATCTTTTGCCGGGAATTAAAGCTGCAAGATTTAGTGGAGGGGAGCCGTTTTTAAACAAAATTTATTACAAATTATGGGATTTGATAATAAACCTTAATCCTGATTGTGAGATTTACATACAAACAAATGGAACAATTTTAAACGATAAAATTAAAAATCTT
>Ga0209720_1001542_pt1 | contig 19217 bp, 19 predicted proteins | sample AD_JPNMR3_MetaG_FD_184426 | JGI IMG/M metagenome (GOLD analysis project Ga0209720, IMG submission 184426) | Active sludge microbial communities of municipal wastewater-treating anaerobic digesters from Japan - AD_JPNMR3_MetaG (SPAdes) (version 2) | ecosystem: Engineered > Bioreactor > Anaerobic...
ACATTTTTTTGGTCCAGTTTCCAGGGCTCATTATACTCTGAGAAAAGAGGATATAACATATAGTCCTAAAAATATTAATAGAGCTGGTTGGTTGTACCAACAACTACTTAAGCTTTCTGCTGATATGGTGTGTAATTCTGAATACATATTGATATTGGATTCTGACACCGTTTTTTTAAGAAAACAGCGCTTCATAAGCAATAATAAAATAAGGATAAATTATTCTAAAAACGAGAGGCACAAACCATATCTTGATTTTATTAATAGAATTTTCCCTAATTTTATTTTTTTCCCCCACTCTTTCGTAACCCATCATTTTTTTGTCGAGAAAAGAATTTTAATTGAACTAAAAGAAAGTATCAACAAAGAAACAAAACTGAATTGGTATTCGGCCATTATTTCTAATCTGGACAATAATGAAGTTTCTTCATTTTCAGAATATGAATTGTTAGGAAACTATTATTACAACAAATACAGAAAGAACATTTTTTTTTCTAATTTCAAAAACATAGGTGTTTCTGAAGATTGTTTCTTTAACAAGAAAGCAAAAATAAAAATATTTTCCCTATATTATAATTCTTGTTCTATTCATCATTACAATTCTTGATTTCTTTGTCAAAGGTAAATATATCGTGGAAAATATTTTTGTAGTTATCCAAACAAGAAATTATCCTGAATATGTTATTGATTGCATTAAACAAATCAGATGCTTTAATAACAATCCTATCTTCTTGTTATCAGATAGTGATTATTATCAAAATAGCGTAAAAAGAATATCCAACACAGAATTAATAAATATAAAAGAACTAAGAAAAACAGAAAATCATTTATATTTTACTAAGCATCAATCGCTTGATGATAATTTTAGAAATGGTTTCTGGGTCTCGGCAGTAGAACGTTTTTTTTTAATAGAAAATTTTTTAAATACTTATGATATTAAGAACATAATACAAGTTGAAACCGACAATTTAATATACACTAATTATCAAAAAATATTTGATACATTAAAGAAAATATCTAATTTTTCTATTATCTTAGATCATAAAAATCGTTGCATACCAAGCATTGTTTATTTAAAAAACAAGTCTAGCATAGAATCCTTTAATAGGTTTTACAATACTAACTGTTTGAGCAAAAAACTAAATGATATGGAAGCTTTGGCTTTATTCTATAAAAAACAAAAAAACAAATTACTCATTAATAATTTACCCATAACTCCTCCTAAGGCGCAATTTCGGATATTAAAACTTATCCACAACATAAGTTACTATAACAACTTTAACCACTTTAAAGGTATTTTTGATGCCGCTGCCTTTGGGCAATACTTAGGGGGAGTAGACCCAAGAAACATAAAGGGTAATACAGTTGGATTTATAAACGAAACATCTGTTGTAAAGCCTAACAGATTCAAAATCACCTGGGAAAAAGATGATTCTAAAAGAAAAATACCTTTTATACATTACAAAGAGAAAAAATATCCGATATTTAACTTACACATACATTCAAAGAATCTTAAAATATTTATGTCAGAATAACTTTTGAATAATTCGTAAACATAGCAAATCAGCTGATATGTCTTTTCGTTTTCCTTACAAAATCAAATCCGCCCAACTCCGTTTTTTTTCATGGGTTATAAAAACTTTTTATAATACTATCCATGCCCATCCTTCTTCATTTCCGTATCTTTCCGGTGATAGCTTTAGAGCTTTATGTAATTATGTATGGGATTCAGAAAAAAAGGAACCTCCTTTTAGCCTGAAGAAAATTAAACAGGGCGATTTGGTATATGTAGCGGGAAATCATCTTCTTTATTTTTTCAAACTAGTATCTTCTGAAAGAACAGCCCCCTTCATTTTAATTTCTGGGAACGATGATAAAAATATCACCTCCGATCTAGTTAAAGAATTGCCTTCCTCAGTGCACCATTGGTTTGCCCAAAACTGTGTTGTTACCCATGAACGGATAACACCAATTCCTATTGGCCTTGAAAATCGTAGACTCCACTGGCATGGAAATATTGCAGATTTTAAAAAACTCAGAAGAAAAAAAAAGATAGCGCCTAATGAATATATTCTCTACGGTTTTGCAACGGGGAACAATACAAAAGAACGGGAGCCCGCTTTAAAAGTGCTTCAGGAACTTGACTGGGCGTATCCAACGGGCAATTTGAACACCTGGTATTATCGACGATATCTTCGTCAATTTGGCTTAGTGGCAAGTCCTCCTGGTAATGGGGAAGACTGTCACCGCACATGGGAAGCATTGTATTTAGGCGTTGCACCAGTAGTAAAGCGTTCGGTGCTAACAGAATATTTTTATTCCCTTGGATTACCTCTTGTTCTTATTGATACATGGGAAGAGTTAAAAGGCTGGGATGTTCCAATGCGGTTACAATTAGCTCAAAGGGCCCGCGAAAATATGAATCACCCGGCGTTGTTTATGCCCTTTTGGATAGAAAAAATAGAAAACAAAAACAAAGAACTTCTATGAAATTAGCCCCTATTTGTTTATTCGTTTACAACCGACCTTTTCACACAAAACAGTGCATCAACGCTCTTTTGAAAAATAATCTTTCAGAAAGCAGCGAGTTATTTATTTTCAGTGATGCACCTAAATCAGAAAAGCAAGAAAAGAATGTTCAGGAAGTACGTTCATATATAAAAAGTATTACAGGATTCAAAAGAATTACTATCATTGAACGTCCATTTAATTATGGTTTAGCTCAAAACATTATAAATGGAGTTACTACAATAGTCTCCCAATTCAATAAAGTTATTGTTTTAGAAGATGATCTAATAGTCTCCCCTTATTTTCTTGAATATATGAATAATTTTTTAGAAATATACAACGAAGACCATACTGTTGCATCTATTCATGGATATGTATACCCACTAAAAAATCGCAAAAAACTTTCAGAAACATTTTTTATTAAAGGAGCTGATTGTTGGGGATGGGCAACATGGAAAAGAGCATGGAACTATTTTGAAAAAGACGGCACTATTCTTTTAAAAAAAATCTTAGAAAAAAAATTAAAGAAAGAATTTGATTTTGATAATTCTTATCCTTATACAAAGATGCTATTAGAACAAACGAAAGGAGAAAACAATTCCTGGGCGATTCGCTGGTATGCCAGTGCTTTTATTAATAATATGTATACCCTTTATCCAAGGGAAAGTTTAGTTCAAAACATAGGAATGGACAATAGTGGAACTCATTGTGCATCAAATAATTTTTATGAAACAAATCTTATTACTAGCCCAATTGTTTATACAAAACAACCCATAATTGAGTGCAAAGAAGCAAGAAAAGAATTTATCCGCTATTTTCATTCATTAAGATATAAAAGCTGGTTTAAAAAAATTAACAACATTTTTAGGAAATAATTATTATGTTATATTTTTGCACCCTTTTTGATAACAATTATTTAAGCCGCGGTCTTGCAATGTACGAATCTTTAAAAAAACATTGTACTTCTTTTCATCTATATATATTGGCATTCAATGATGTTACATATTCTGTATTAAAAGACTTACAACTAGAATACTGCACTATTATTTCTCTTAAAGATTTTGAAAACGAAGAATTAGTATCAATCAAAGAATCCCGTTCTATTGCAGAATATTGCTGGACATGCACCCCTTCACTCATCAAATATTGTATTGAGGCTTACAATATCCCTCATTGCACTTATATTGATGCGGATATCTATTTTTATAGTGATCCAGCAATATTGGTAGAAGAAATGGGAGAAAATTCTATTTCTCTTTCTCCCCATTGGTACACCCCTGTTTATGACAAATCATCTCTAACGGGAATCTATTGTGTACAATTTATGACATTTAAAAATGATTCTTATGGCCTTAGTGCACTTAACTGGTGGGTAAAAGCATGCAATGAATGGTGTTACGCCCGATTTGAAGATGGTAAATTTGGAGACCAAAAATATTTAGACGATTGGCCATATCGTTTTAAGAATGTTCAAATATTGAACAATAGAGGCGCAGGTGTTGCTCCTTGGAATGTGCAACAATATCAACTTAAAGAAACATTTCAGAAAGGAATTTTACTTTCCTGCAAAAAAGAGAGAAAAGACTTTTCTGTGGTTTTTTATCATTTCCACGATGTTCGATTTAGAAAAGACAGCAAGATTGACCTTGGTAGTTACTTGCTTCCCAAATGGGTTAAAAATACTTTCTACAAACCTTATATCCAACACATATTAAAAATTGAAAAAAAATATCGTGAATATGGGGTGCCATTTCACGAACAAAAAGAAGTGAAGAATATTTTTCTTGATAATCTAAAAACTTCTTTGCAACGTATATATATACTAAAACACTTTTTTTTCTTTACTTTAAACTTTTTCTTATCAAAGAAAAAAAAGAAAAACTCATCTCAATTTTTTCAGAATTCAATAAAAAAGCTTCTATTCAACAGGAACATTTACACAACAAAGTATTTCTTGGAGGAATAATGGCGTACTTATTAGATTTACCTACTTTTACGGATCCTCGAGGGAGTTTAACAGTTTTAGACAACATAATTCCTTTTGAGATTAAACGAGTTTATTATATTTATAATGCAAGTGCAAAACGAGGTGGCCATCGTCACAAAAAGAATATACAATGTCTTATAGCGTTACAGGGATCCTGTGAAATATTTGTAAATAATGGAAGAGAAAAAAAGGTTTTCGTTCTAGATAATCCTTCAAAAGGTTTGATATTAGAAACAGTTGATTGGCACACCATGGACAATTTCAAAAACAATTGTATTTTATTGGTTCTTGCCTCTGAACATTATGATAAGAATGATTATATAGATGAGGAGTATCCTTCATGATAGAATATGAAAATCTTGGCAGAGCTAATTCCCCTTTTTTTAGAGAATACTTTAAAGCTTTGAAAAAAGCTATCAAAGGTGGTTGGTATATCCTCGGAAATGAGGTTTCTTCTTTTGAGAAAGAATTCGCCTCTTATATAGGAACATCACAATGTGTTGGAGTTGCCTCCGGCCTTGATGCACTTATCTTGGCAATAGACGCGTTAGATATCCCTAAAAATTCAGAAATAATTGTACCTTCCAACACATATATTGCTACTATTATTTCTATTATTAGATGCGGTCATATACCTATTCTTGTAGAACCAGATATCCGTACATATAATATAGATCCCCTGAAAATTGAAGAAAAAATAACATCAAAAACAAAAGCAATTATAGTTGTCCATTTATACGGCAAAGCTTGCGAAATGGATCCTATCCTCAATATTTGTAATAAATATAACTTACGGTTAATAGAAGACTGTGCTCAAGCTCATGGGGCTATGTATAAAAATAAAAAAGTCGGAACTTTTGGAATCGGATGCTTTAGTTTCTATCCCACTAAAAATCTAGGGGCTCTCGGAGATGCTGGTGCTATAACAACCAACGATGAAATTCTAGCAAATAAATTAAGGGCACTTAGAAACTATGGTTCTTTTAAAAAATATTACAATGAATACGTAGGATACAACTCCCGTCTTGATGAATTACAAGCTTCTTTATTAAGAATAAAATTAAGAGACTTAGATAAAATAAATAATCACAAAAGAAGATTAGCAAAAATATATCATGAAAATTTAAGCGACAAGTTCATAAAACCAGTTATTCATCCAGATTTTTTCGATGTGTATCATATTTATAATATAAGACATCCAGAACGAGATAAGTTAAAAGATTATCTCTTGAAAAATGGGGTAAAAACAGAAATCCACTATCCCTGTCCTCCACACAAGCAAAAAGCAATGGAATTATATCTTACAGGAGAATATCCCATTAGCACTGAAATTCATGAAACAACCTTAAGTCTTCCTATTTCTTATTTTCACAAAGAAAAAGATATACTCACAGTCTGTAAAATATTAAACAAATTTTAATTATTATGCCCCCTCTTCTTTCTATTGTCACCGTTACCTACAACCCTGGTGTATCCCGCTTAGAGAAAACCCTGCAATCGGTACTAAAACAGAACGCTCGATCCTACATTGAATATGGCATTGTAGATGGAGGTTCTACCGATGGGACCATTGAATTTCTCAAATCTCATGAAAAGTCACTCAATTTCTTTATTAGTGAAGAAGATAATGGGATCTATGATGCTATGAACAAAGGGGTTCAGAAATCTTCGGGAGAATGGGTACTTTTTTTAAATGCGGGCGACTACTTATATACACCTTTTACTATTCAAGAAATTGGAGAACTTCTTATCCAGCACCACCCTGATATTTTGTATGGAGACTGCATTCAAGAGTATCCCACCTATTGGGTATATGATAGAGCAAGTCCCCTCGAACGACTCCCCTATCAAATGATTGCATCTCATCAAAGCATGATCTGCAAACGATCTTTGTTACAGGACTATCCTTTCGATCTTTCATACAAAGTTTGCGCAGATTTTGATTTTACCTGCCACATGTACAAACGGGGCGTTTCTTTTTTATATTATCCCAGCCCCATAAGCGTAATTGAACCGGTAGGTTTTTCTTCAAAGCATTACAAAAAGAATCTTGAAGAGAAAAGAAAAATAACAACCCAGTATTTCCCTGAGAAGAAAATACAACTTTATTTTTTTTATACGAAGAAACTGAAGTTGCTTCCCTTTATTACTTTTATAAAAAAGATTATACCTCAGAAAATTCTTTATATAATTCATAGCAGGAAATACAAAGATGCAGCCAAAAAATAAATTATATTCCGAAACAACTCTTTTTCGTCGCTGGCCGAAAAACATTAAAGAGCAGGACAAATATTTATTTTCAAAAGAGATTCAAAAAGTTATTCCAGAAACAAACTTAGATATCATACCAGATGCATGGGTTTCATCTTACGGATATTTTAAGAAAACACTTTTTACTCCTATACACCATTTTTCCTTCAACACAAAACCTTCATGGAAAGAAAAACTTAAAGCTGAAATTAAATTTAATTTTAAGCATCACGCCAAGAAAAAGTTATCCGGTAGGGCCCTGATTATCTGTGACAATTTTTCTAATGGATATTTTCATTGGTTCGCAGATGCATTACCACGATTATATGCCATTCAAGAACATAACATCCCTTTTGATATTCTTTTGTTGCCAAGCTATTGTAAAAACGAAGCATATATTAGGCCTTCCCTCATTCCTTTTTCGATTCCATCGATATATCAATTAGAAGAGGGAGAACGGGTCCAAGCTCAACAATTGATTGCCCTTTCGGCCATTGCACCCACAGGAAATTATCGTCCCGAAATTATGCAAGGAATACGAGAAATATACCGATCGTATTTTCAACTCCAGAATAAATCTCCTACTGCTAAAATATATATTAGCCGTGCAAAAGCAGCTCGTAGAAAAATAAATAACGAACAAGAATTAATCCCTATTTTACAAAACCACGGATATGAAATTGTTTTTATGGAAGACCTTCCTTTTGAAAATCAAGTAAGAATTGTGGGGAATGCTAAGATTGTAATATCCCTCCATGGGGCAGGATTAACCAACATACTTTTTATGGCCCCAGGGACAAAGGTAGTTGAAATACGTTTCCCCGGAGACCAACATAATAATTGTTATTTTTCGTTAGCCGACGCTTTAGACTTAGAGTATTACTATCTTATCGGAGAAGAATCCGCTACAAAGATTGATCCTCATACAGATAATATTACTGTTAGTCCCTTTAAATTAGAATCTCTCTTAAATGAAGTTGAATCATGAAAAGCGCCCGATATCTATTTCGACTTGACGATGCCTGTCCCTATCAAAAAAAAGAAAACTGGAAAAGGGTTCTTTCTCTTTTTTCTTCATATTTTATAAAACCCCTCATTGCAATTATTCCCGATTGTCAGGACCCAGAGCTTTGTATGCTACCCTACCAGGATGATTTTTGGAATAAAGCCCGACAGTGGCAGGCTGACGGCTATCCCATTGCCCTCCATGGATATCAGCACCGTTTTCATAAAACTAAAAAGAGTATTATTCCTCTTAATGCTTATTCTGAATTTTCTGAGCTTCCCCTTGAAGAACAGCGCACCAAAATAAAAAAAGCCTGGGGAATTGTGAAAGAACAAGGGCTTCTGCCGCATTATTGGGTTGCGCCTGCCCATAGTTTTGATGCTAATACTCTTTTGGCACTTCAAGAGGAAACACCTATCCGTATCATTTCTGACGGCTTTGCCCTGGCCCCTTTTCGCTGGGAAGGCTTTCTCTGGATACCCCAACAGTTATGGCATCCCCGGCCAATGATGGGTGGGACATACACTATTTGCCTCCATCCCAACGAAATGGAGGAAAAGGATTTTCTCCTCTTGCAGCGATTCCTGGAACGATACCACCAATCCTGCCCATCCTGGGATGAGATGGTTCAAAATAAATATTCCAACTTTCCCTGGCGACGGTGGGAACATAAACTTTTCATGTATGCAAAAATACTCAAAAACAAACTAAAAAAAAGGAATAACTGATTATGCTCGAAATTGTAAGGCGGTACGGCCCAATTCGAATCTACCAAAAGTGGTTCTACGAAAAACCAGCTATTCAGGACCGATATTCTTTTACTGTATATAAGCAGGCTTCATCTCTTATCCCTCATAAAGGATTTATTCGCAAGGATTTTTATACCCTTCATATCCACTTAGATACAAAAACAATAGATGAGTTATTTAAAGATTTTTCAAAAACAAATCAAACAAAAATAAAAAAAGCTTTAAAAGAAGAAATGTTTTTTTCTTCGTCTTTAGATTTTTTTTCTTTTGTTGATTTTTTTAACACTTTTGCACGTTTTAAAAAACTTCCCCCTCTTTCTGTAAAAGGGCTTTTTTTTTATGGAGAAAATATACTTTTTACCTTCATAACTGATAAAGAAGGACCCATAGCATCCCATGCGTATATTATGGACAGAGAAGAACTGTTAGTTCGTCTATTATATTCGGCTACTCGAGTAAGAAATAGTAATGATGCAGATTATATTTCCCGATCAAATCGGCGTCTTCACTGGCATGATATCTGTTATTTTAAAGAACGGGGCTTTAAGATTTACGATTTCGGGGGCCTTGCCCTTAAACCCGGAAACAAAGAAACCGAAGGAATTGATTTCTTTAAACAAAGTTTTGGGGGAGAGATAGTTCACCAATCCCATTATGAATCGATTCCTGCGTTTGTACTAAAAAAACTGTTCCGCAAAGATTAATTTTTTATTTACCCATGCCACATCTAGTGTACGTAACCACCAGTTTTAAACCCGGTGCCATTCCCAATATTTTTGCAGCCATAATTCCTTTTATTATAAAAAAGTTTCGTATAAGTATTGTCGTCTTTGAAGAAAAACCAGAGGTATACCCCCAATACACGGCGTTTATTGAACAGGGAGTAAATTTTTATTTTTTGAATAAAAAGAAATATAATGTTGTAGGAACCTTTCTGTCGTTACGACGAATGTTAGCCAGTCTAAAACCAGACATCATTCATTCTCATCTTGCTCGGGCGGATATTATTACGGCGCTGACAAATAGAGGAAACATCCCTCACCTAGCAACCTTCCATAGTGTGCCCGCAAACTTTTCATGGGTTACCCGGATCTTTCTCTATTTCACTGATCGATGGATTTCTCACCGCACGGGAGTTTCGGAGACGGTTATCTCTGAATTTTATCGGAAGCCCTGGTTAAAGAGTTCCCATAGTGTCATATATAACCCTCTGAACAGCGAATCCACTTCTCCTCAAAAGGGAAACCCCTCTTCGGACATACGAAACCGTTTCGGTATTCCCCACAAAGCGCCCCTTCTCGCCTGTGTGGGACGGCTTGTTCCCGCAAAGGGACATGAAACCCTTTTACGGGCCTTCGCTCTTCTCCTCAAAGAAAAACCTGAGGCACATCTTATTATTGCAGGAAGCGGGCCCCTTGAAAAACCCCTTAAAAAACTCGCCATCAAGTTCGATATACAAAAAAATCTCCGGTGGGCCGGTTTTTATACCCCCGCCCGGGACATTTTTATGGCCGCCGATGTGGTGGTATTTCCTTCCCGATGGGAAGGAATGGGGCTTGTTCCCCTGGAAGCCCTTCTTGTAGGACGTCCCCTCGTGGTAAGTGATCTACCGGTACTCCGGGAATGCATTCCCGAAGGAGAGGGAGTGTTGTTTGTTTCCCCCAATCGCCCCGATGATCTGGCTCAAGCCATGGCCAGGATGCTGAACGCTTCTCCTACCCTTCCGGGGGAATATTTTGAAAAGGCTCGGCGAGCAATCCAGGAGCGGTATAGTCCGCAGGGAATTGCTGAACGTTACATACAACTTTATGTACAATGCTTAAGATAAGGAAAGGAACAACATGAAAAAACTTTTCTCCCTTTTTCTGGCCCTGTGCTCAGGCATCGCTTTTCTCAACGCCCTCGAGATTGAAATCCAGAACCAGAGCGTTGCCTCTTCTGAGATTGTCCCCCTGTGGATTGAGGCAAATCGTTACGGATCAGTGCTGACGGATACAACCCTGCAAAGTCATGTACGCAGTCGTATCCGCTGGGACTCGACTTTCTTTAACGGGAATCTCCGATGGATTACCGAAGGGAGTGGATCCGTGGGATTCTCCGAGGCGTTTAATCCCCTGGTTACCATGGACACCCTGTATACGGCCTTTCAATATGGATTATGGGAATTTCGAGGGGGCTGGTTTCAGGAAACCCTCGGGGAAGTGTTTGAGCCCCTTTCGAGTGGTTCCATGGCGGTTTCTTCCAATGCCAGGCCTATGCCCCGTATAGAATTCCGCCTCACCGACTGGTACATCCTCCCATGGAGCTGGACAGAGGGTCTTATCGCCATAAAAGGGGGCATCCAACACGGCTGGTTTGAACCAAACAACTATGTGGATAACGTGTGGCTCCATGCCAAGTGGGCCTACCTCCGGCTGGGAACGGAACAGCAACATATCTTTGGGGGCCTGGTACACCTGGCCCAATGGGGTGGTAAGGGCTCTTATAATGGAGAGGATTTTGATATTCCTTTTACCTTTCACAACTGGTGGCAGACCTTTGTGGCAGGGGGAGTAGTAGAAGGACAAGCAGAAATAGAAAAATACAATGCTAGCGGGAACCATTTAGGCATCTGGGACCTCGGGACAAAGATCACCATTTCGGGCTTTGAACTATCTGCCTACTACCAACATTTTTTTGAAGATAAGGCTTCTTTAGATATCTGGTCCAATGGGCTCGATGGTCTTTTTGGGCTCCACGTTAAAACACCATCTGAGGTGCCCTTCCTCCGCCACGTTTTAATTGAGAAAGTAATAACCACCGATCAGAGCGGCCCTCAGGAAGAAATACTACTTACTAATCCTGATAACACAACATCATTAGTAAACATTTACGGTGGTGATTCTTATTATTTCAACTATCTTTACAAGACTGGTTGGTCCTACCTGGGACGTATTCTTGGCACTCCCCTTATTACCGGTACAGGGAGCGGCGAAGATTTCCGGGTAAATAATAACCGAATTGACGCGCTCCACATCGGAGGGCTTATGGAAGCTGGCACCGTTACTATTCGGGCCCTATACACCTATACCAAACGTTTTCCTGCGTATTCTGAGCAGAGTTTAGTAAGTTATACTACCTGGGCGGAAAAATTGGATTACCGGAACCACAAAGATCGATGGGATGGATACCTGGGGATTTCATTCCCTCTGGGACCCTTGACAATCCTTGGAGAATTCGCCGGTGGCTATGATCAGATTTTTGGCTGGAACTGGGGAAGTGCCATGACTGTTGGCTATCGAACAACCTTTTAGGGTGTCCTATTTTTCAAGAGACAACACGAGGGGCGGCCACTCTTAAAAACAGCCAGCATACTATCACAGAGACAGTGAGGATTTTGATATGAAAAAAGCACTAATCACGGGTATTACCGGCCAGGATGGGGCATACCTGGCGGATTTTTTACTCAAGAAAGGGTATGAGGTTCACGGCATTAAACGGAGGTCCTCCAGTTTTAATACGGGCCGTATCGATCACCTCTACCAGGATCCCCATGAACAGGGTCGACGTTTTATTCTCCACTACGGGGATCTCGCCGACTCTACCAACCTTATCCGGATTATCCAGCAGGTCCAGCCCGATGAAATCTACAATCTGGGAGCCCAGAGCCACGTGCAGGTTTCATTCGAAGTGCCCGAATACACCGCCGATGTGGATGGTATTGGGACTCTGAGACTTCTGGAAGCCATTCGTATTCTGGGACTCACCCATAAAACCCGTTTTTACCAGGCCTCTACGAGCGAACTGTTCGGGAAGGTACAGGAAATCCCCCAGAAAGAAACCACCCCCTTTTACCCCCGTAGTCCCTATGCCTGCGCCAAGCTCTATGCCTACTGGATTACGGTGAACTATCGGGAAAGCTATGGCATGTACGCCTGCAATGGGATCCTTTTTAATCACGAAAGCCCTATCCGGGGAGAAACCTTTGTCACCCGTAAGGTAACCCGAGCAGCAGCCCGGATCAAGCTCGGTCTCCAAAACAAGCTCTATATGGGTAACCTGGATGCCAAGCGGGACTGGGGCTATGCGGGAGACTATGTGGAACTCATGTGGCTCATGCTCCAGCAGAATGAACCGGACGATTATGTGATGGCCACGGGGATTACCACCACCGTCCGGGAATTCATCAGCCGGGCCTTTACCGAAGTGGGGATTACCCTGGACTGGCAGGGCCAGGGGGTAAAAGAAAAGGGTATTGATCGGGCCACCGGACGGGTCCTTGTAGAAGTGGATCCCCGGTACTTTAGACCCGCAGAGGTAGATATCCTTATAGGGGATCCCACCAAGGCAATCACCAAGCTTGGTTGGAAACCCCGGGTGAGTTTAGACGAATTGATTAAGATGATGGTAGCCGCAGACCTTAAAGAGGCAGAGCGGGAGTTGCACCTTAAAAATGGGGGTTTTGAGGTAAAGCACCCCCATGAGTAAGGGGATACCTTCGGCGACCTGTCCTTTAAAGCGATTGACCATAAAAATTTCCGGCGGCAAAAGTTTTGAAAAGCCTCTCCGAATTACACGCCGCTGGGTAAATGGGGAGAGCATAAAACTATAAAACTAATAGATAACATTGGGGTTAAAATATGGAAAAAACCGCAAAAATATTTGTAGCGGGCCACCGGGGCCTTGTGGGAAGCGCAATAGTCCGACAATTGCAACAACGGGGCTATACCAACCTGATCCTCAGGACCCACGCAGAACTGGATTTAACAAACCAGGCCGCGGTGTATCACTTTTTTGAAACCGAACGGCCAGATTATGTGTTTCTTGCGGCGGCAAAAGTAGGAGGTATCGGGGCTAACAGCACCTATCCTGCAGAGTTTATTTACATCAATCTTGCCATAGCACTCAACGTGGTTGACGCATCCCATCGCTATGGGGTACGAAAGCTCCTCAATCTTGGCTCAAGCTGTATCTATCCTAAATTTGCTCCCCAGCCAATGAAAGAAGAGCACCTCCTCACTGGCCCCCTGGAACCCACCAATGAACCCTATGCGATCGCTAAAATTGCAGCAATAAAACTCTGTGCTTCCTATAACCGCCAGTATGGGACCAACTTTATTTCTCTCATGCCTACCAATCTGTATGGGCCTAACGATAATTATCACCCTTTTAATAGCCATGTGCTACCCGCCCTTATCCGAAAGTTCCATGAAGCAAAAACACAGGGCACTGACGAGGTAGTATTATGGGGCGATGGTTCTCCGTACCGGGAATTCTTATACAGCGATGACCTGGCGGATGCGGCAATCTACCTTATGGAACAGTATGATGCCTCTGATATTGGGGAGTTCATCAACGTGGGCTCAAGCCAGGAAGTAACCATCCGGGAATTGGCAGAGCTGATTCAGAAAATCGTCTATGAAGATAGCCCGGGCCGCACGTGTCGTATTGTGTGGGACACGAGTAAACCCAACGGGACGCCCCGAAAACTTCTGGACTCTTCCCGTCTCACTGCTTTGGGATGGAAACCAAAGGTAAGCCTGCAGGAAGGAATTCGGCGGGCCTATGCGGACTTCGTGGAACATCATGGAAGGGAATAAGCATTCCCTGTACCCAATAGGAAAAGTCCAGGTCATTTATTCTCAGCCAATTTCAGAGGCTTGTCCTTTGCTCCCGAAAAGCATCCTGCAAGAAGCATTACTTTTTCTTTTACTCCAACGATGAACCAGAAGAAAATACTCTTTGTTATCACCCGGGGCGATCTTTTAGGAGGTGCCCAGGTACATGTAAAAGATCTCGCCCGGGCGGCCCAACAAGATGGCTATCAGTGCCTTGTGGCCTGTGGCCAAAAGGGAATATTTACCGACCTCTTAGAAAACCAGCAAACCCCCTGGGTTGCTCTTCCGGCATTACAACGGAGCATCAACCCTCTTCTGGATATCAAAGCCATTATCCAGTTGATCCGCATCATAAGAAAAGAAAAACCTACCCTCGTCAGTTGTCATACCGCCAAGGCAGGCCTCGTCGGCCGAGTCGCGGCGTTCCTCTGCGGGGTTCCTGCTATTTTTACCGCCCATGGCTGGCAATTTGCCGAAGGGATATCCCTGGTGCAAAAGATTTTTGTGCTTTCTACCGAATACATCTGCGCCCGACTTTGTAAAAAAATCATTGTAGTATCCGAATACGATTATCAGCTGGCCCGCCATTATCATGTGGTTCCAGCCACAAAAATGAAGATCATCCATAACGGCATGCCCGATACCCTTCCTCCAGAAAAGTTCACCGAGTTTAGCCAGGGAAAGGGTTCCTCCTCTATCGGCAATGGGCCAGAAGATACACGACCTATCGAACTCGTGATGATCGCCCGTTTTCAAGAGCAGAAGGATCACCCTACCCTTTTTAAGGCCCTGGCAGATCTTCAGGACCTTCCCTGGCACCTTACCCTTATTGGTGATGGGCCCCGTATGGCGTGGGCACAACAGGAGGTACAGCGCCTTGGATTCGCCGATCGGGTCACCTTTACGGGCCAACAAAGGTCGGTGACAGAATTTCTAAGACAGGCGGACCTGTATCTCCTCATCTCTCACTGGGAAGGCTTTCCCCGTTCTATTCTTGAGGCCATGCGAGAGGGCTTACCGGTCATTGCCTCCGATGTGGGAGGGAGTCGAGAAGCGGTAATCCATGGGGAAACGGGCTTTCTCGTCCCCCGGGGAGAGGTGACAAGGCTTACCATGAATCTGAGGGAGCTTCTTGAAAATCCAGAGCTCCGCTACCAAATGGGGATGGCAGGACGACAGCGCTTTGTCCAGCATTTTACCTTTGAACATATGTACCAACAAACAAAAACAATATGGGAAAAAATATAATGGGCACCTATCTTGTTACCGGGGCAGCCGGTTTCATCGGATTCCATCTGTGTAAGCGGCTCCTTACCGAAGGCCACCGGGTCCTTGGTCTTGATAACATAAACGACTATTATGACCCAACCCTCAAATTCGATCGCCTTGGAGAACTGGGGTTCTCCCGGGAAGTAGAAACCTATGGTAAAGAAGTGCAAAGCACGGTCTATACTACCGGGTCCTTTATCCGCCTGAATCTTGAGGATTACGAATCGGTGGTACAGATGTTTCGTTGTCACCACTTTGATGCGGTGATTCACCTCGCAGCCCAGGCGGGGGTTCGGTACAGTATTGATCATCCCTTTGCCTATACCCAGAGCAATATCACCGGCTTTTTATCTATTCTGGAGGCCTGTCGCCACACCCAGGTTTCCCACCTGGTGTATGCATCCAGTTCTTCGGTGTATGGCCTTAACAGCAAACAACCCTTCAGTGTCCATGATGGGGTTGACCATCCTATTAGCCTCTATGCGGCCACCAAACGGGCTAATGAGCTCATGGCCCACACGTACTCTCATCTGTATGGCATACCCACCACCGGCCTTCGTTTTTTCACTGTGTATGGCCCCTGGGGAAGGCCCGATATGGCTTATTTTAAGTTTGCCCGGGCTATCCTTTCCGGGGAGCCCATAGAAGTATACAATCATGGAGACATGTATCGGGACTTTACCTATATCGACGATGTAATCGAAGGAATAGTGCGGCTTTTGGGACGCCCCCCTGGGGGACAGAGAAACGGAACTACCGGAGATCCTGCCACTTCTTCAGCCCCCTTCGTCCTTTACAATATCGGGAACAACAAACCAGAAAAACTTTCTGATTTTATCAGGATTTTAGAGGTCAACCTTGGAAAGGAGGCAAAAAAGCGATACCTTCCTCTTCAGAAAGGGGATGTCCTTTCTACGGCAGCGGATGTAAGGGACCTTGAAGGGGCTGTGGGGTGGAAACCGACTACGCCGATTGAAAAGGGGCTTGCATTGTTCTGCCAGTGGTTCCTGTGGTATCATGAGAAGGTGAGGTGCCCATGACCATCAGTGAATTTGATAGCTGGTACACTAAGCGGTACCGCCATACTACCTCTGCGTACGCGGCAATTGCATTCATCATTTCTGATTTCATCGCCATCATGCTCTCCTTTGGAACGGGATTCTTCCTGGTAAACGCCTATGATCTTTCCATCATTAGCTTCAGGTCCTTTGTTACCTACTGGCCCTTCGTGCCGGCCTTCATTCTTTTGTTTTATGTAAATAACCTCTATCCTGGGGTAAGTCTCGCCCCGGCAGAGGAACTTCGCCGCTTTGCGGTAGGATCAGTAGTAGGACATGGAGCTATCCTTCTTTTCATGGCCATCGATGGGGGCTACCAGATTACCCCTGAAATGGTTGCCTTTTTCATAAGCTGGATCTTCTCCGTATGGTTTTTGCTTATCTGTCGTTCCCTCATGAGAGCCCTGATAAGCCAGACCCGATTCTGGGGAATCCCCGCGGTGATTTACGGATGTGGTAAATCGGGAAGGCTTGTGGCGGATCGCCTTATGGATAATCCTGCGGTAGGTTATATTCCCGTTCTTTTTCTTGATGATGACCCTACAACCGGTGATAGCTATCGGGGAGTTCCGGTGATCCATGACACATCCCTAGGACCATACCTGGTACAGACCTACAACATTAAGATGGCCATCGTAGCCATGCCCGGTACGGATCGGCGGCGCCTGGCGGATATTCTTGATGAGTCGGTCTCGGCGTTTAAATACAATGTGCTCATCCCTGACTTTTTCGGCCTGACCAACATGTGGATGTCGGTCCGGGATTTTGATGGGATCCTTGGTCTTGCCACGAGCCAACAACTCCTTATGCCCTGGAACCGTATAAAAAAGCGGATCCTGGATCTCTTTCTGGTTACTGTTGGGGGTATCCTGTTACTTCCCCTCTTTCTTCTTATTGCCCTGCTTATAAAAATTTCTTCCCCCGGACCGGTGCTCTATAAACACACCCGGATCGGGCGCGATGGGAAACCCTTTAAGGCCTATAAATTCCGTTCTATGGTGGTAGATGCGGATAAGCGGCTTGCGGAACTTCTGGAAAAGGACCCGGAAGCCCGAAAAGAGTGGGAAGCCACTTTTAAATTAAAGAATGACCCCCGGGTGACGCCGATTGGCCGTTTTTTACGAAAAACCAGTTTTGATGAGTTCCCTCAACTTATCAACATTATAAAGAATGAAATGAGCCTTGTAGGCCCCCGCCCCATTGTAGAAGCCGAAATTGAACGATACGGGAAGAGCTTTAAACGGGTGTTTTCGGTAAAACCGGGACTCACCGGCCTCTGGCAAGTGTCAGGTCGCTCTGACACGGATTATACCGAACGGGTTGCCTTTGACACCTACTATATTCAGAGCTGGTCTATCTGGCTCGATATCTGGATTCTCTATAAGACCATCGGCGTGGTATTCCGGGGAAAGGGGGCCTATTAATGCTTCCTGAAAATAGTGGTATTCATGATACAATCGGAGGGAGAACTCAAATCAAATTCACTTCCATAGCCGTTGCGGTGCCTGCGTTTTTTAGGCTTCTCCTTGTCGGTCTCTGGATAAGTCAGATTCCTCTGGGGGCATCAAACCAGGAAACTTCATCATCCCGGCAACTTCGCTCGTTTACAGAACTCTATCCGCTAGCAGCAGAAGGGGCTCTCTTGAAAGAAGCCAGTACTGAGGGGGGGATTCTTCGAGTTACGGAAGAAAAACCAGCAAAAGAACGCCTCCGCTATCTTCCGGCTACGAATCCCTCTTTCCCCTGGGAGAGAATAGTACAGAAACGAAATGTTACTTTTTTCGTAGAAGCCCTCAGGCTGGTGCCACGAAAATCGACGGGCCCTCAAGCATCACCTCAAGTATCAAAAGATTCCGCCGTCCCAACCGTATTCCCCCCTGGTTCTTCATTTGAGATGTTGCGTATCTATGGGGCCCTCTCCCGGACCCGGGACCTTTCAGGACGACTGTACCATTCCCATAGCCGAAACAAGGATATTCCCCTTTTTGAAGAGGTTACCCGGATAGAATCACTGCGCAATCAGAGGGCTCTCCCCGATCCCTCGGGATTTACCAGTGTTCCCGAACGGGAAACCCTGTTTATCAAGCTAAAAGATGCCAACTTCGGCACCTGTTTTTATCAGGCAGATCTGGAACAATGGGACGAGGGGCTCCTCTATACCCTGACAAATGCCCGAAGTCTTACCTACGGTATTATTCCGATCATTGGGGAACAAAAGCTTGTAGCCCAAATCTATCTTGAACCTCTTACCGAGGGAATTCTTATCTATGCCCTTGCAGGTTCGGAAGTACCTGCACTTATTGCCTCCCAGGTACACATGCCCTCGGCCATCGAAAAACGGCTGAATGTAATCATCCAGTGGCTCGTGGACGGGTTACGGTAATAAATATCGGTAATAATTTAAAAAAGATTCCTCCCCTCTTACAGTTCCTTTCCTCTCAGTTTCTCTGTAACACTTCTTTTTAAGCTCCCTTCTGTACGCAATCCCCTTAATCCCTCCTTTTTTTTTTCGCCTTTCCTTTTCATCCCAAAAGTTCTATCGTATCCGCTGCCATGAGCGCATCTGTACAAGATAAGGAGGTGTGGTAAGCTCGGTGGCGGAGGATACGAGCATGAAGCGATACACCGAGGGTGAGCGGCGGGCCCTCCTCGCTGAATTAGAATCAAGCGGGAAAAGCCTGCGGGAGTTTTGCACAGAACGGGGTCTTAACCAGAGGACCGTCCAGCGATGGCAGCGGGAAGTGCGGCAGAATGCCGAGCACCATGGCCCGGGCGAACGGCCCGGTTTTCTGC
>Ga0209720_1001544_pt1 | contig 19203 bp, 18 predicted proteins | sample AD_JPNMR3_MetaG_FD_184426 | JGI IMG/M metagenome (GOLD analysis project Ga0209720, IMG submission 184426) | Active sludge microbial communities of municipal wastewater-treating anaerobic digesters from Japan - AD_JPNMR3_MetaG (SPAdes) (version 2) | ecosystem: Engineered > Bioreactor > Anaerobic...
TGACCTAACATTTGCAGCATGGTTAAGTTTATTTCTTTTATTCATAGCCATTTGTAAAGCTGAGTCAATCTTTTCTGAATTGCTACGAAGTGCTTGTTGGTCAAATGCTCCAATTTTATCTGGGTTAATACCTAAAGCGTTTACTACATCAAGAACTTCTTTTATTTGGTTTACTTCATTGCCACTAAAAGCTTTACTAGAGACTTCTATTGAAGTAGCTCCCCAATAAGGGTTTCTAATAGAGACCTGATTAAAGTTGTTTCCAATAAAATCTTGAGCCATATCTTTTATAATTACTTTTGGGTCACCAGCACTACCCTTTTGATACGCCCTATATGCATATAAAGCTGTCATAGCATTTATAAATCTTGAAGATGCTCCTGGATTAGTTTTATCTAAATTTGTTAAATATCCACTAATTACTGCATTCTTTCTAAGCTCGCCTTGTATATAAGCTTCCCAATTAGATTGTTTGCCAAACACTTTACTTGTGCCTGAATTTTTTTCTTGTTGGATAAACGCCTTCACATTATCCCAATTTGAAATTGCATTCTGTATGTCAGCCTTACCCTTATCAGAAGCCATTAAAACATATTGAAATAACCCAGCCTTATTTGGGTCGTCCATATGCTTAGCAATTGCAGTTATATCAGACATTGAATACTTACTAGCTAAAGCTACAAATTGCTCACCAGTTGCACGAGTCAGTTTTGCTGCTTCTACTTTAGCTTGATTATCAGTCATTGTACGAACTTCATTTGGAGCTATGCCATATACACTCGCTTGAATTGCAGCATTAGCTATCGGGTCAGTAACATTATAATTTTGTTCAATAAAAGCTGCCGGGTCTTTTTCAAATTGTTCTTGTGCCTTAGGTAACTCTTTTTCTAAATAGCTGATGGCTTTTAGCTTACGTACCTTTTCTCTATCAGATAATGATTTATCTGCTAATACAGAGTTTCTAAAAGCAACTACTTGTTTTGTATATGTAGCAGGGTCAGCCGCGCGTCCAGAGGATGTGCCTTTACCTGTGATAATTGCCTGTTTCATATTATAAGCATAACGCTTAGCTTCAATTTCATCTTCTTTTTCTAAAGCTTTACCATAAGCTTCTTTATCAGATTTTCCTTGAGCTTTATAATAATCAAACCACTTACCACTTAATTGATTTGAAAAACTATATGTCTTGCCTGTACCTGAAGCTGTCTTAGTATAATCAGCTTTTGGGTTAATACCAAAATGAATATGTTGGCGATTTTCTTTTAAAGCTGCAGCGCCATACGTTGCAGATTGCTTCCAATTTACATAATCTAAAGGTATGTTCATTTTAGTTAATTCTTGTTTAATATAAGGAAGTTTCGCAGGGTCTACTTCAAATAAAGTACCACCCTTTCTCATATTATTTCCGTATAATTTGACTGCCTCTGCATAGGCTTTAATAGAGCCGTCAAGTGACCAAACTTTTTTGCCATTAACTTTTTTAAAAATTTGAATATCTACAGCTGAACCATCTTTGTGTTTTGAGTCTGTGTCATCTAGGCGTACATTTGAAGTTAACCAAGTCTCAAACCCATGCATTGCTCCTGCTAAACCATTTGCAAAAGTCTTAGCTTCTTTAGTAACATAACGACCTTTAGATTTAGTTATATTAGCTATATGAGCCTCACCCATACTAACTGGTTGATTTACAGAACCTGAACTACGAGTACAAGCTCCTGCATATTTAGGGTCGTAAGTCCCATCAGTCTCAGCACGTAACTCCATAGCGTCTTGTGCAGTATTCAAATCATATTCAGACATTGCATTTGCGGCATACATCGCTTTAAGAGCTTCTTTTTCTTGCTTACTAATAGTTTCATCGAGAAGCTTCCATAATTGCATACGAGTAGGATAGTCTAATTGCTCAGAAATATTTATCCAATTAGCACCATACTCAGACTTACGATACTCATCTTGAAGGTCTTGGTTTGCCCAAAAATCTTCCATAGTAAAACCTTTGCCTTCAGCTTCTTTAGCTTCTTTAAATTTATCAAAGCTATTACCTAAAAGCATATCGCGAATAGCGTACGGGTCTTTATCCATTATACCATAAGCATAAGATACTACAAAATCTTTTATAGTAGCAGTTTTCATTGCGTCAATTTGTTGTTGAGTCAGGTGATAAGGTGCTGCTACTGTATCAATATATCTAAGAGCATTTCCTATAGCGTCTTGTATGTCAATTAAAGAATTGCCTGCTAATACTTGAGCTTTTTGTGAGTCAAGGCCTTCTCTGACTTTCTTTGAAGCGGTTGTAGCTTGTAACTCATAACTATAGAGTAGTGATTGCTTAACATACGGCTCTTCAATACCACGTGTCATCTTTTCTATAAAAGCAGTTTGAGCAGCTTTTGTCTTAAAGCTTTTAGATTTATCTCGTATTAAAGCTTGTATACCTTTTTGCTGGCGTTCCATATCACCAACAAAATCATCAGGATTAGCTGTTGCTTTATATTTTTGTAGCATTTTATCTGCTTCATGAGCAGTATCTGCCTCAATACGAGCAGAGTTTAAAGCATCATCTTGCTCCATCTTTTTTATTGAAGCATTGATTAAAGCATCTCCTGTTGTTTTAATTATATTTGGGTCAAACCCAAAACCAATTTTACCTGGCTCATGATATGCTTGTTTACTTCTATATAGCTCTTGATATACATCTATCTTCATTATGCAATTGTTCCTTCCATTGCATCAACTCCAGCAAAACCGCTATTACCTGAAGTTTTACCTACACTTTTGCCAGCAGAACTAGCTGCATCACCCCAATTAAATTGACTTGCAGTTGAAATACCTGCTTGAAGCCCTGACAATGTTGCATTTAATGCTGTATTTGATTTTTGAGTTTCTAACTCATTTATCTTATTATTCAATAACCACATTTCAGCTTGACCGTCATATTTAGCTTTAAGTACATCCATCTCACTTGCAGCAGCACCTTGGCCAACTAAGTCCAGGAAAGAGCCTGAAGTTGAGTCAGCTCCAGACGCTGCCATTTTCGCTCGAGCTGCGGCTTGTTGTCTTGAAGTTTCTATACGCCGCATTCTTGCCTCTGCGTCTGCTTTATTTTGAGCTGCAATCATATTCTGTCTTAGTACTTCTTGTTGATATTTAATTTGAGCATTTCGTTGTTGGCTCTGTACTACCGAAGTAGTTACAGATGTCGCAATTGAAGCTACTGTTAATGCTATCATCGTGGCTATTGCCATCTATTTTGCCTCCCAATCAAGGTTACGCCTTATAATTGCCATCATTAAATGGTCGTGCCCGTCTGGTCCATAACTTTGTAATATGCCTTCCGGTTTAAACCCTAAAACTTCAGCAAATCTGATAGCTCTATGATTATACACGTCCACGGTACACTGAATACGTCTATATTGTTTTTGGCTATCAATAAAAGCTTTTATTGCTTTAATTACTTTTATTTGGGCTTTGCGAAGGTCTTCTGAGAAATATGCCCAGCCTTCGCCCATATACGGAGCTAATTTAGTTATACCGCATACTCCTATTATAACACCATCCAGCCGACCAGCTTGACCTGAACTTTGCATATAAATCTGATGTTTATACTCAGGGTGTTCTCTGAGTATATCTCTAAAGTACGATTGTGACTCCTGCCCAATGATTTCATCAAAATGTTCAGGTCTTAATTTTTCTAATTCAAACATTTTTTAAAGTTCTCCTATTGATTTAATGACTCTCGTGTCGTAATTGACAATATACATAGTGGGACGGGAAGGTCACTCTCAATAGTGGCTTTAGGTTCTCTTCCCCATGGTGCCTCAAACGCAATTTCACATAACTCTGAACGAAGCTCTGGAGCTTTATCCATTGAGTCAACTGTATAGCGTCTTGCAGGCATTAAAGTATCGGCGGTTTCACCACCATACTTAAAATAATTCGTTCTATATGTCTTGACATATAAATGATGTATCTTTTGTTTTGAAGCTAAAGCATTATTTTGCCCCATAGCAATATCAAGACGTACTGATTTGTATTTGCATTTATATGGTAAACCAATATGTACAATAACTCCAGGTGATTCAAGCTGTACTGCACCATTTGTTACTACTCTTTTCCTAGATACGGCGCCATCAACTACAGCATAGACTTCTTGACCTTCAAGATGTTCTAAGCCACCGTTGATTTCATCAACATATACACGATATACGCCGCCTTGCCAATCTAAATATGGTATCCATTCACTACTATCAAAATTAACAGCAAATCTATGAGCATCCAATCTTGTAATATAATGAGAAGTGTCATTTAATATTGAATAGTCCCAAGTTGACATGTCTTCTGAGTATGGGTCGTTTTCACCACCATTGGCTTTAATATCATTAAATCTAACTTTCATTCCAGTTAGTAGGCCATGGTTTCTACTATAGATTACCATATAGTTATTTTCTACATATATATTTTCAATATTGATTGGATTGTCATAAGTTCCGCCGCAATCAACAAAATAACCCTGTTCTTGACTTACAGAGTCATCAAATACTTTTTCAACTACTTCAATATATTGAACATAGCGACCATTTATGTAACGCTCAACCAGAAGCCATGTTTGGTCTCGGTTCTCATCTGAATACGGTATAGTAGCTACACTCAAAACTTTTACTTGTTCACCACCAAGCACTACTCTACTCCATGCGCACACTTCTTGGGATTTTTCATAAGATATTGTACGCAACTCTCCAGTTTTAAGCCATACCCATAATGTAGAAAATGGCTCAATTTGGTGCGACATACCTGCTATACCACCAAAAGTTAAGTGCTCTCCAAATAACGACAAGTCTTGTGAGTTATAAGTATCTGTACTTAAATCATAATACATTGTTCTAACTTTACGTTCAGCTTGTTGTACGTAAATAAGTTCATTTGCATATTTACATGGTTTAATAGATGTTGAACCATATTGTGAAACTTCTTCAGATGTTGCTGTACTTGGCTTTAATACTTCGTTTATTTGACCAATTTTAAACTCTGCGCCTAATGTACCAATAAACAACTGTCTCAGTGCAGCCATCCATTGTATCTTGTTTGTTTCGTTTGCTGCCATTGTCATATAAATAGCGCTATCGTCTTGAACCTCATTAGCATTCATATCTGTTGGCCCAAAGTTGTGATACGAGTCAGATTTTGAAAGCCATATTGTATTAGGCATTTTCTCAGTTGAAGCAAAACACAATCTTCCTTTAAATAGTGCTACTTTTTTCGGATAACCGCGGCTTTTAGAAAACTCACTTATTCTCCAAGCATAAGTGGATAAATTAGCTTCAAATAATTTACTTTCTACTAGACCTTGTGCTGTTTTAGCATTAGTTACAGAAGTAATTGTTATCCAACCTATAGCATCTTCAGAACTTGAACCTACTGCAACTTTTCTCAAACGAAGATGCATACCTACCATGTCGCTAGTAAAATAATCTTTTGAAGATGTGATAGTTGTAGCTGAACCTTCAGTTGCCACTGTAGCTGTCATAGTATGACTTTTATCTGTATTTTCATCTTGATACGGACCATCTTCAAATTCAAGATTTTCTAATGTCCATTCTTGATGGCCATATCTCTTTAATATTTTAACTGGGAACCTTCCTGAAGTAATATATAAAAAATCATTTGATTGAGCAAAATCTAAGTTATCTAAATCTTCTTCTTCAAAAGGTGTTTTAACCTCTAAAATTTCTCCTGAGCCGCCTGGCATTAAAATTGTACCATACTTAGTATGGAAACGAATATAACCTACACCAAACTCTAATACATAAGCCTGTTCTCTACTAAATATAAAAGGCTTCAAAATTGTTTTTTGCCCTTGATATTTAATAGGAGCAACATAGCGAGTACCTGAGCGCTTTACAAATGGGCCATATACTAATGGTAAACAATTTTCCATATATTCAGCTGCGGCCGCATATTTCTTAAAATCTGTGCGGCCCATTAAGAACGGTGTAATCTCACCTGTATTAAATTGTGTAATAGAAGGGTTTACTATAGGCATTAGTAGTGTACTCCCAATACTGCACCTACTGGAATTCCTGGTGCAACTTCTTGTGCATTACTTGCTCTAGATAATTTTAAGCAATCTTTCATTTCAGCAGAAAGCTGATTTTTCAAACTTACTGAGCCGGTAAAAGTATATGCAGTTTCTACAGCTAAATAATAAGATAGCAATTCTACAAGATTTGCATCCAATACATTCAAATTATCAGGTTTCTTAGTATATACAAAGTTTAACCCAACTTGTCCTAAATTATTATCAGTTTGTGGCTCTGTATCTGTCATAATATATTTACCTTCAATTACAAACTGCTTATCACCTGGAATACTTCCACCGTAAGAAGCTTCATAAAATGGAACATAAGTACCTCTTCCATTTTGTATAGCTAATGGTCTAAGACAATCAGCAGGAAGAGCATACTTATATTCAAAACCAAACGCAGGTTTATCAGCAGAAACAGTTACAACAGCTCGCTCGCGTAAACAATTCCATGGATGTAATCTAAATATATAGCGCTTTGCCTGAGGTAGTAACAGCTTCATTGTACGAGCTGCCTTGTTCTCAGGATTATCCAGGGAGTCAATAGGTGTTTCAGCAATCTTAATTAACGCTTTATTTACGACGCCAACGTCATCAATCATTTCTGCTGACATTTATTATTCCTCGCCTTCTTCATCTTCGTCTTCATCAGACTCGTCTTCAGTTTCTTCAGTATCAACTGTTGAGCCATCAGGAGCTGTAATCGGAGCTGTAGGAGCTTCCTGCAATTCTTCAATTGCATTTTCAATTTCTTCTAATTGGTCATCAGTCTCTTCTATATATTTTTTAAAGTCTGCTCGAAGTTCATTTATGATTTTAACTAAATCTTTTGTTTTTGCTTCAACCATAACTTGTACCGCCTTGTTTAATGCTTCAGTATCTACACCTTCAACTTCTACATTAGTTTCAGGGTTCATAAAATCAAATTTGTTGAGCAACATAGATGTTACTTTCTTTTTTTCTTTATCGACAGCTGTGATTAAGAATCTATAGTAAACATCAAATTTGTCTTTCTTGTAGGTATGTAGTTTAACTTCATCCCCTACTTTTAGCATTCCGTAACATAAGCTAAAGAAATTATCTTTTTCAATATTTTCAGGGTTATATTTAACTCTGCCTTCATATTGAGTAAAAGATGGGCCTACTAATGCAGCGTCCATTTCTTGTCGCATAATCTTGCTTCTAATTTCTGAGTCAAGTGCCATTTTATTTCTCCTTATTCTTTAAATTTACAAAATAAGCCTCAATTAAGAGGCTCACTTCTTACATCATTAAGCAGCAGCTGTTACAACAACTTTTGGAGTAATTCCATCAGTGTCATACAAGCCAGTTACTACTACAACTTTACAAGCTGCAGGAGTAGATACAATAATCACTGAACCGATTGCTAATTGATCGATTACAGGGTTGAAGAAATTTGCTGCAGTAATTGCTTCAATTGTGTCACCTGTACGTCCAGTAGTAGGGTCAGCTGTGTCTCCTACACTTTCGTGATAGTGGAACAAACCAGTCTTATCGTAGTGCTGTTTAATTACATCAAAATTCGCTAATTGAAAAGCCATGGTAATTATCTCCTATTACTTAAATACTAACAAATTCTCTTGGGTTAACCAGGAGGCGAGTAAACAGCTCGCCTCAAATCTGGTCGTCCCGTAAGATTATGTTCCAGGTCCAGATCCAGCTCCACCTTCAGGGTTAGGGTTAGGGTTAGGGTCAGGGTCAGGTTCAGTTTCAGGTTCAGTTTCAACGTTCTGAATTACCATGATACCCATTTCATCGATTACGCCAGCGCCAGCATAGAATTTAGCTTTTGCAACGTGTTCATCGGTGTTTTCATCATAGTAAATTTTTGTGCTGAGATCTGCAGCGTATGCGAACGCTACACATTCAGAGTTGAATGCCAATGAGTATGAAATTTCATCATCATCGATATTCAATGCGTCCCAAGTGTACCATTCAAAGCCGTACCATCTGAAGCCTCTAAGACCTGACATTCTGAACGGCATTTCTCCTTGACCAATCCAATCAACATTTGAAAGTTGAGGAATGTCAAGTAAGTCTTCAAAACCTACTGAGGTTGTGAAAACGAAGTTACGACCTGTGCCAGAGTCAAAGATGTGGTTTCTACCGAATTGTCTATGCAATTTTTTAACTTTTGCAAGAGTCCATCCAGTATCGTTATGTGGAATAACGTTACCAACTTCAATTGCTTTGGTTTCGATTGCTTCTTTAATCATATTGTCTTGAGCACGAGTACATGCCATTACAACAGACTCAGCAATCTTAGGCAGTTCATCATACGCTTGTACTTTAGTATCTAAGTCATCGATTGCTTCAGAAGCATATTTCTTTTTGAGTTTTACCTTTGTAGGTATTCTATCTAAGTTCAAGCGAGGAACTTTAGCTCCACGTTCCTTGTCCTTAGCTTCGCCTTTACCTAAACGGTAGAAGGTTACTTCTGTGGCATCAGTTTGTTTGCTTCTAACACATTGTCTCAATCTGCCGCCTCTGTCTTGGTACACCAATTTACACTGGTCATCAAAGGCGACTTTGAAACTGTTTGGAATAGTTGAGTCAGCCATTGTGATTCTCCTTTACCTTAATTCAATAGTAACGCTTGTGTCCTATTTCACGGTATCCTTTCGGGCGTTATATCGGACTAAAGTGTTCAGAGGCGGTGTAAACCGGTATCTCCTACTTACTGTTGCTTATACAGAATATCTGCTCTCTGTTGAGTCAACTGCTCATATCTGCGCTTAAGCGCCGGGTCATTTTGCCAGTTCGGCGTTCTTAAGATTTTCATAGCCTCAGACTCCATGCTTTCTAAGGTTGGCCCTTCGTAGTTATAGTCGCCATCAATATTGCGACCATCGCCTTGAAGTCTTTTAGAAAGCTCATAGAAGTCCTTGACTAAGTTTGCGTTATTACCTAAGCCTGTAGCATCTAAGTAGTCCAGAGTCTCTTGTGATAAGATAGCTCTTGCTGTATTCATAGCAATCTTAGTTTTAGCTTGGTAATCTCCGCCCCACATTTGTTTAATTTCACGAACATTTGCGTCATAAATTTCTGACAGACGTGTTTGAACTTCTTTTTGATTTGCCAGATAAGCTGCTTCTACTGCTGAATTATAGAAGTCTCTTAGCTTTTGTGCTTGGGTATTGGTTAACCCAATTTGATACGCCAAATCTCTGTAACTTTTATCTAATTGGTCATCGATTTCTAAACCATCTGGTAGGTTATCTTGGAATTTATAGTCAGCTGCTGTTGCAGGTCTGCCTAATTTATCATAGAATGAATTCCAATCATCTTGTGATGAATACTCATTTGGAATTGAAATAGAATTTCCTAAGTAACTTACTAAAGACTCATGGCCTGCCATAAAGTCTTTAACAGTCTTGTACTTTGTAAAATTCTTGTTGTTTGCATATTGTGGATAGTCTTTTAGAAAATCAGCCATTGATATTTGTTCTGAGTATCTAAAATTTAAGTCACCACTACCGTTATTGCCATCTCCTTGGCCTTGTCCTTGTCCTGCGTCAAAGCCGCCTGGATTATATCCATTACCTTGTCCTTGGCCTTGTCCTTGTCCTTCACCTTCTCCTGGCATAAAAATTCTCCTTATTCTTCAAAGTTATCTTGTACTTTACCTAAAAAAGCGTTTGCGTCACAACAAGTATAAGCGAGCATGTGTTGTACAACTATACGCATACCATCATTCATAAACTGTTCTCTATCAGTTTTTGCTTCAGGTGTTCCCATGACATGGAACCTATTCATATAGTCTTGTAAAAGCTCTTGCCCAGCTTTTGTACCAAATACTTCTTGGTGAAGCTGTGCTAATCGTTTGTTATAACGGGCATTATCGCCTTTTTTCAACCAATTTTTTAAGCTCATAAATATATTATATAACAAACTAGCCATTCTCGCTACCTTCTGCCTCGGCCTCTCCACTCATCTGCTCACCTAATTGATTGAACATCTGTTGTGTCAATTGTTCACCGCCTGGAGTATTACCAACTTTTTGACCAATATCAGCCATAGCTCCCATTTGTTGCATAGCTTGCATTTGTTGTTGTTGCTGTTGCATTTGAGCTTTTGCTTGTTCATAATCTTCTTGAGGTACAATATATTTTGTAGGTAGCCCTAAAGCTTTTGCTCTATCAACTTCCATTTGTACCAGATCAAATCTCATTAAATAATCTTGTGCACCTTGTGGGTTAAGCTGCATTGCCTGTGCTATAGAAGCTTTAACTTGGTCTATAACTTGAACATCAACAAGACGTTGTGCTCTAGCCAGAGGGCTGTCGTAAACAATTTTCAAAGCTCTAGTACTATATTTTTGCCTTTCTTTAGCTTCTTGTTTCGGTGTTTGCTTTTTATCTTTTTTAAACTTTTTACCTGCAAGCTGCATTCTTGACTCCTCATAGTAGCCTTCAGGTCTGCCACTAAAGGTTTCATTGTCTGCATTTTCTAAAAGCTCTCGTGGTGGAGGCGGAACCTCACCCTGACGGATGAGGATGCCTAAAATTCTGTTAATCATAGGTTCAAATAATTCAAGCTCTAAACGACCTTGCCATGGACCCATAAGTTGCATTTGTATTTCAGACCTTTTTTGAACTTCAGTTGCTGTCATCTCAGCATTAGTTCTTAAATATAATTGGTCATTGTAGAAAATTTCTTTAATTTTATTTTGTTGCATTTCAATATCTTTAGCTGTATACTGTAAATCACCCGCAACATTCAAAGCAGTTATTCTGCGGCCACCTTCATCTTGGTTTAAGTTTTTATAACCTGGAATAAGTTGAATAGGGTTAACATACGCATTCAATGGTACATCTAATGGCGGTCTTAATCGCATATTAGAGCCATCTAATTGCAACTTAGCCATTTCGTTAAGCGCTTTAACTTCAGGCAGCGCAATTGTCGCAGGACCACGTCCATATAACTCGCCTGCAAGAACTTCTAATCTTGCGACCGCGTATGGCATTTCCGGGTAGCCACTTTCTTCAAGTAACACAGGGCCTTCACATAAAATATATAAAGACTCAAATGGCATATTAAGATTGTCAATTTTATCCGGGTCACGGTCTGTGCGAGGTGCAACGACGTGAAGAACCCACGCTTTAGCGTCGGGATCATTTTCCATTTGCTGCATTTTATCATGTGGTAATTTCCCTGGGAACTCTTGATTTATTTGTCTAAGAGTCATTTCAAATTTTCTGTATACTGTATCAACTACGCCACGGTAATCTTCAGCAATATCAACACGGTCAATTGGATATGTTCTAAATGATATACCGCTAATTGGGTCTTCTTGTATGAAAAGGACAGCATTACATAGAGACGTTAAATCACAATAAATTTGATATAAAGCGCCTGCTCCACGCTTATTTATAACACTTTGTGTGCGGTCACGAGCTAAATCAAACCACTTGTTTATTTCTGGGTTATTTTCTAATTCTTCGTCTGCAGTTTCTAATGTGATATAGAACCACTTAGAAGCAGGGTTTACTGTACGTGAATACAGACCCGCTGCTAACTTCTGTGCTGCATCCGCGCCTGTATTATCATATATTCTCTTTGTCTTTCTTGCGCCATCTTCCTCGCGACGAATTGCTGTAATCCTACCAGGACAAAAATAATCTGACAAGTCTTGCCAAAGGTTGTCCCAATTCCGTCTCTTAGACCTTAGTTTTTGTTGTCTATTTAAGTGGAACCTTATGCGCTTCTCTGTTACTGTCATTACTTATTATCCTAAATTAGATTTCTTTTTATCTACCTGCTCATCGTCAAGTACGCCTGCGCCTGAAGTTAAAATTGTCTTCGTAGCTGTAGTACCCTTTTGTTGACGCTCTTTAGCTCTTCTTGAAGCTTCATCTGCAGCTTCTTGAGATTTAGGGTCTATTTCTGGGTTTACAGGTGCTGGCTGTACTGCTGGCATCTTTGGTGCACTCATTTATTTCTCCTTAACTTAAGCCGGTACCTTTAGAGTAATTATATGCTCCAGCGCCTAAGAGATTTTTTCTTAAATCTGTATCATCAAGAATACCTGCGCCTGAAGTTAAAATTGAAGAGCCTTTTGCTCTAACTTCATCTTTTAGTTTCGCTTTAGTAGCCATAGCCGCATTTGTTGCTGCTGCATTTGCTGCTGCTGCATTTGCTGCTGCTGCATCTGCTGCTGCATTTGCTGCTACAGGTACCGGTGATGACGCTGGTCCACCTCGTGACATATCTTGTTTCTCCTTATTTCAAATTCATACAAAATAGTATTAATAATACTATTTTAATATAAACCAGCCAACTTTGTTCAAAAACCACAGTTGACCAGGAGTTAGTCAAATAAATCATAATCACTATTGGCTACATAGTTACTAGTTCCTTCGTGAGAATACACATTATAATTACTTTCCGCTACGCCAGATTGGTCTGCCAGACTCTCTTCATCAAAATCATAGATGTGCTCTAAGCCTACAGCTAAGTATCTAAACCCGTCTGCGCCGTGTGAAGCCCAGTTGTGTTCAGGTTTGTCTAAATAGACTTTACGCTTGTCGTCCCATTTTTTAGTATAGTTAGCTAAGCAATCAAAACCTTGTGATGTGCCTTCTTCATCAAACACACTAATTGCAAGAACTCTTCGTGCTGCTTCTATACCATCTGCCACACTAAGTTTCGGTACAGGATAGAATTTTACACCCATCCTCTTCGCAAAGCTATATCGTGACTCTTTAGTTGTTAATTCTCTTTGTGAAATATCGTGCGGTCCTAAGTGTGTACCATACACGTATGGATAAGTTTTTATCTCAGTTATAACATCTTTAAGAGATGTATTAGTCCATTCTTTATATTTAATTATCCGTGGCATATCATTGATAAGTTGGAAAAACCAAACAGCCGTCGCGTCATCTAAACCTAAGTCCCATGCTGTATGTACTTTATAGTTAGGGTTATATAAAACCTTAGTTCTACGACCTTCGTTCTGAAGCTTAGTTAATTCCTTAGAGTAATATGCACCTTGTAAAGCTGCATTAAAGTCACAATAATATTCTTGTTGTGCTAACTCTTCTGACATGCCTGTCGCAATATCATCTTGTATCATTTGGTCAGTTACAATTGGACCCCACACATATTCGCCAGTTGTAGGGTCAGTTAAGGGCTTACCATCCTCTCCAATAAGTATCTTTGATGTATCATCTTTAGTAAGTAACTGAGCAAACCACTTATCGGGTTGTGATTGCATCATTTTCACAGCATTCTTATACATATCGTAACCATGGTTTCTACCACGTGGTGTATATACAAAGATTGCCCATCCGTTGTTTGCGTTCAAAATAGGACGCACTAAGTTCCATGCTGATGGGTTTTGCAGTGAAAATTCTGAAAAGATACAACCAACAGGGTTCGGACCTACAATAGAGTCTGCGTTATCTGTACCTATTACTTTTATCATAGAGCCATTCTTAAGCTCAATTAACATCATATCATCACGCGTTCTCTTAATAAGTTCCCGTGGTATGGCGTCACGGAATTTTCTACCATCATCTCTAAAGCCGTCCCAAAAGATTTCACGACCTTGTTTATATTCAGGGAATATATACCAATACATACCCACACGTTCATGTGCTTTAACAACCATTGCATTTAATGCTGTTTGGTCTTTTCCCGCACGTCGGTGCCATACGAGAATGTTACGCTTTACGTTCCTCACAACAATGGCGTCCCACGCTGCCATTTGATGCGGCCACGGTTCCCACATATATGGGAGCGTTATATTGATTTCTTCATCATTACGGAAGACATTTCCTTCCATGTCCATTTGTCTATGATGTGCCATTAGTTATCCCTCGTGCGCTTATAATTATGGAAGTCCTTAATTATTTGAACGTTAATTGTATTACCTCTATTTGTTTCTTTCTGTTTAGCTTCTTTATACTCAGGCGTATGAGTATCAACCATCTTAGCCAGGAGTGAGTCTGAATAGACGCGCTCACGGTCGATTTCATTACCGTCTCTGTCGCGGATAATTTTCTCTATACCTTCAACCGCACGTTGGTGCATAGCTATTTGTAAACTTCCCTGATACATTGCTAGTGCGTCTTCAATCTCAGCATTAAATGCAGGTATGATTGCTCGCATACGACGAAGCACGTCTGCTCTCACAGTAATACCATACGTGTCGCGCATATATCTAAGTCCTGCTGCGAGAGTCCCATATCGCGATATGGCATCCACGAACTTAAGTCTATATGTAGGGTGTAATATTTTTATATAGTCATCATTGATGGCAGCCGCACTACGACTCTTCTGTAGTATTTGTTTCTCGTAGAACGCTTTGTCAAGTGCATATTGTTGTGCCTTCTTACGCTGCTCCTCAGTTATAGCTTGCACTTCCTGCTTGACCAGGGATTGTTCTTGTACGAGCTCTAATTGCCCATTAGTGTCAAGAATAATCTTAGGTTTATCCTTTTCCGCCGCCACTAAAGAACTCGGAGACACCGCTGCTAGTTTAGCCTTTTCCTCTGACAATAATAGAGCTGCTTTGTTTAATGTATCAGCAACCTTACCTAATGAGTTTATTGGAGCCTTATTGTCTGGGGCCTCGTTACTATTTTGTTCCATTTTTAAAGTTCCTTATATTATAATACTGTATAATCATATTATGTAATCTATTATGTAATCTATATAATATAATAATACGTAATTATATTATATGGCAGAACGGCTCACTGGTATACGGCGCCCCAAGTTCCAGAGCATTGATGGCGAAATCTCATAACCAGGAGTTTGAATTATATTATGGCATGGTCATTATATTTATATATTTTTTATGCTTTCCATGCGCGCTACTCATAGGACTGGTATAGATTGGAATGTATCTATGTATATGAAATCTCAATTTATGCTTTGTCCAATATAACTTCGCAGTGCTACTCGGTGTTATCGCAGTGCTACTCCAAACGCTTATCGTTATTACGTTTCGAACCCACGGCACTGCGGCACTGCAGCACTGTTACGAATTTTTGTTAGTTAACGAAAAAAATTTTTACTTAATAAATTATATACGAAGTGCTGGTTATACAAAATCGTCGAAAGTATTGTTATGACTGACTTTGGAGTGTTTTATATAGTTCACATAAACGAAATACGTATAAATCTACTTTTATCGCAGTGCCGCAGTGCCGACCGAAAATTTTGTTGTTATAACTGACTTTGGAGTACTATTGGCAGCACCGCGACGCGTTTTTTGCGCAGCACCGTGACCTATAAATGCTCCACGTAATGCCGTTTAATTTTGATAAATATTCACAATACAAACACTCTCCTGGATAAGCGTGAACCAGAGGGCGCCGTAAATATAGATTTATTCCACATAATATTGTTGGCTGGTTATGGAAATTGCCTAAAATTATGGAATAGTCCTGTAACTCAGATGGGATGAGGCCGCTCGGCCTGAGTTACCCCCCCTACCGGTAGGGTAACTCATCCCTCGCTTTTAGGATAAAATAGGATACTATTCTTATTCTCGCGACGGTGATCGACGCTTAGGGCCACGGCGCATGCTGGGTCTTCTTCGTTAGGGTTAACGGTCGAAGGGCGCCGTTAATATTTGAGCAACACTGCACTCACCAAACAACTACATAACTCACAGACTATATTACTCAAATATTCCCACGCTTGATGCCGCTCAGCATAGCTTCGCTTTCGTTCCTATTTTATCCTAAACCTCAAAGCATTTCATTCCATAAAATTATTCAATTTATATTCTTCATGTTTATATTCTTCATGTTTATATTCTTCATGTTTATATTCGCTCCGCTCATAAATTAATTATATTATTCAAATTATATTTATCTTTATTCCATCTTCATTCACTATTCCATTCACCTATCATAATCACTCGCCAATACACCAATCAATATTCTAACATTTACACTTATTCAAACTCACCATTATTTATTCATCACTTATACTTATTTCTTACTTCATCTCTTCATATCAACATTATTTCTCTAATCTTTACTACATTTATTTACATCTCAATCTCTCACTTATCATTACTCACCTCATTAACATCAAACAATTTATTTCATAGCTTATCAATACATAATTCATCATCACCAACATCTTTCATTTCATCACTTATACTCATACACTAATATTCTACTTCATCAAATTCACAACTTATCTTTCATTCATTCACTAACACTTCTCCTCATCCTCTTCTCTCTTCAATTTCAAACATTTACTATTCTTTATTCTTCATTTTGCCATAACATACACCTATATTCATTTATCAATCATACTTCTCAAATCAAATAATCAGTCAATTTCCACTCCATTTTAACTCCATGAAATAACCTTTCCAACCAGTAATTTAAAAAATTTTTTGTTCAGTCCCTTCCAAAAATTTTTTTAAATTACAAGTCTATTCAGCTTTATACATCTCTAATATTCTACTCCACCACAAGCTAAGGGCTGTTCCCATCCCTAAGCTTCTGTCTCCGTATAATATAAGAGCTGTTATAAAGTTCCAAGGACATTTCATTCCGTTTTTCATTACGTGTAAATTGAATAGATAAATTATTCGATTTGGTTCGTACAATTGAAAAAAGAAAGGTAGGTCTATTATGGCAAAATCACAGAACACAGAAATGATTTCATTATTTGGAATCGAAATCGAAAACAAGAAGTATGATACAAAAGCATTAGTATCATTACTGAAAGAAAAGTTTAATGAACTTGAAACAGTTGGTCACATTAGTTACTTCGTACAAGCTATGAAACAAAAGAAACTTGTTGATGAATCTTATGCAATGATTGCAGCTATCATCAATAAATTATTTGAAATCAATGGGCTTCAAGCAAATACTACTGATAAGTGTCAAGCTTGGTATGCAAACAAGTTACGTAAAGGTCAGGTAAACCCAGCTGAACCATTCAGAACTGGTCGTAAGAAACAAGAAATAACCACTGAACAAATTGATAGCTTGTTTGTATAAGCTCCAACATTAGAATTATCTCTTGGCTTAATTGTCAAGAGATTTTTCTATGTTCATTACAAGTTCTTTCCAATGTTCATAAAGCTTTAAAGTTTATATTCGCTCCGCTCATAAATTTATAATTATAATTATTCATATTATTAAATTATTATATAACCTTTATACCCTCGTTCCTCGGGTGATAAAGGAGGAGAAGTGAAGTTTGAATGTTGTGGAAATAAATTTAATCGCTGGCAGAATGAAGCTGAAATGTTGTGGAGCTAATAAGAAGCGCAGACTCCTGGTTAACTGCAGGTTAAGCTAATAGTGCAGCTAGGTTAGCGCGGCGAAGTTGATGTTTCAGAATGTTGATGAGAGTTGAGTCATAAGAGTTGAGTCATAAGAGTTGAGTCATAAGAGTTGAGTCATAAGAGTTGAGTCATAAGTGACGCTCCATAAAGGACGCTTCATAAAGGAGGAGAAGTGCAGGCTTAAAGACATAGGCGATTGACCAAAGAGGCTGTTTGTGAATATTATTGCGGAAGCTGGGCGCCGTAAGTAGAAATGATGTAGAGCATAGTTATGAACTTTTGATAGATTAAATTGATGGGCGGTTATTTATTCTTGCCCTATATTGCTAAGCCGCGTATCGTTCTATAATAAACAAACAGAGTGTTTTTATTTTATATATTTATTATAATTATAATATAAATAGAGATTTTAATTCTCACTTGAATTAAAGAAAGGCAGGCAACAGATGAGACACATTGATGGGTTACAAGATGTAGTTAATGAGTATTATGAAAATAACGAAGGGCGGCAATAATGAGAGTACAAATTAAGAACACGAAAGTCTTTACGGTAGACAGCGATTGTAAGTATCATTGGGCTAAACTTCCTAAGTTAACTAAATTTATGAGGACTAAGTATCTTATTTTTAACTCAGGCGCTAATTTACAGGGTGCTAATTTACAAGACGCTGATTTACGAGGCGCTAATTTACACTGCGCTGATTTACGAGGCGCTTTTTTACATGGCGCTTCTTTACATGGCGCTCTTTTACATGGCGCTTATTTACATGGTGCTGATTTACGAGACGTTGATCTAAGAGACGCTTTTTTACATGGCGCTGATTTACAACACGCTTATTTACAAGGTGCTGATTTACGAGGTGCTTATTTACAATACGCTAATTTACAAGGCACTTATTTACGTGGCGCTTATTTACAAGGTGCTGATAACGAAAAAGTAAAGATTGTAGATTTTATGTCTGTATCAGGTATTGGATCAGCGGAACGTCAAACGTTATTCTTCAAAACAAATAAAGATGTAATAGTCCAATGCGGCTGCTTTTATGGAACATTAAAAGAATTTCAGAAAAAAGTAAAAGAAACGCATAAAGGAAATAAACACGAAAAAGAATATTTAACCGCTATTAAGTTAGTTAAAATTAAATTTGAATTATAAAATAGAGATTTATTTGATGACAGAGAAGAAGGAATGTTTTTAACAGAGGAACAAAATAAAAAAGGGTATAATTGGCTAATGAAACAATGTAAAGGTAAACACAATCCTTTTGGCTATAGAGAACAAGAAGCATTAGCAAGCTTCAAATATTTAAAGCTTGTTGGCTGGTATTGTACTAATCCTTCAAAACACTATGAACCAGTTTATCGTTGTGTAGGTGTTAAAAGTTCTTTTGAATATGTAGTATGCGGCGGACAAATACGCGTCATAGGATAGAGGCACATTGCCTCTATCCTACCACCTAACAAGTTAAACCTGTAAAAATGTAAAAAAAAAATAGGTAAACAGTAAATAGAAAATAAATGGAGGCATTGACAATGAGTAAAGTACTTTTGGACAGAGTAGACACGGGCAAAATTTTAATTAATGCTAACTTTAAACCAGTTCAAGAGGTAGAAATAAATAATTGCAAATTACTATTCGGTTTAAAGTGGTTCTATTTTGATAGTGAACAACTAAAAACTAGGTACACAATGGCGGACAATAACCTTTATTATGTTTATATATTGTATAATGATGTTTTATTGTATGGCGGAACTTGTAACCGTAAAAAAGAAAGTATTGACGAAATTATTGAGAAGTTTAAAAATATGACTGACTTTAACGAAAAAGCCGAAAAAT
>Ga0209720_1001545_pt1 | contig 19193 bp, 13 predicted proteins | sample AD_JPNMR3_MetaG_FD_184426 | JGI IMG/M metagenome (GOLD analysis project Ga0209720, IMG submission 184426) | Active sludge microbial communities of municipal wastewater-treating anaerobic digesters from Japan - AD_JPNMR3_MetaG (SPAdes) (version 2) | ecosystem: Engineered > Bioreactor > Anaerobic...
TTCCTGAACAACAAAATACTTGTAAACATTTCCATCCACATCAGTAGAAGTGATGTAACCACTGATTACAATGTCCGATTCGGCCTGAATGGGATCAGCTGTATATAAGCCACCTTTATAATTGACCGTATCGGAATAAGCATCGTTTAAAGTCAAAAAATTATTCTTCAATTGTTCAATGGTATAAGTAGTAGTCAATGAATCTCCCATCAACTTGTTGACGGGAATTGCATCAAAATCTGTTTCGGCACAAGATGTAAAAATTGCTGCCAGAAGGATGGAAATTCCACCTATTTTAAAATTCTTCATTTTCGTCATATTTTAAATATCTATAAATATATGATTTTTTATTCATTAAAACTTGTATCCTATATTGAAGAACACGTTAAAGCCCCAAGCATAATAGTATTTATTGGGAAATCTGTCCAGACCGGTCGGGTCAATGGCTCCATTGGTGAGCGGCAGGCGGGCTTGCTGATAGCCGCCGGTGATCATTTTTTGGTTATTCAAAATATTACTGGCACTTAAATTAAAATTTAAGGATCGTCTGTTTTTTAGATAAATTAATTTCCCAATTGATGCATCTAAAAGGAAGCCATTTTTAAGTTTTTCTTGGGTGCCCAGTGCTGCTAACATTTCTGGTGTAGTATATTTTGCCATATTGTTTTCAGTAAACCTGTTAGGAGCAAAGTCCAAATAGTTGTTGTCAAAGTAATTCAAAGTAATATCTGCAAACCACATTTTAGGGTGGAAATAGTCTAATGTAATGTTAGCTGCTAATTGAGGTCCATTGGCAATTTTTAATCCTTTTGTTAAAACTGTTTCAGTAATATCAGCGAACGAACCATTTTCAGGACTTTTAATTCCTTTTGCATTGTTGGTATAAGAGTAATCAGCATAAGTGCCGGCTATTGCCACAGAAAAATTACTATTCAATTTTATTGATGCTCCAGCTTCCACACCTTTATAAACTTTATTCACGTCTGCCAAAACATGATTAATAAAGGTTCGATATTCATCATCGTAATAACCCAACTTATCGGAGGTGCCATAAACGTTCGTTTCAAACAAACCAATTCTTCCTCTGATCACAGGAAAACTGAAGTTATAATTGATGTCAGCAGACCAAACTTTTTCAGATTTTAAATGCGGAATCAAGGTGTCTTTGATTCGTTCTGAAATATAAGATTTGCTTGCCAGCGGAGCTCTTGTTTCGGCAATTCCATTGATGGACAATCTGTTTCGTCCATCGATTTTATAAGTAATACCAGCTTTTAATGACGGATCTACAAACCACCAAATTTTGCTTTTCCCATAAGAATTTTCAGGAGCACGGCCATTTTGCATGAAACCATACCGATAAAATTGTGTGTAACTTACTTTACCTGCATAATAAATATCAAATTGAGGTAATGCCCATTCGTTTTGAATAAAAGCACCTACATAGAGAGTGTTGATATTGTAATGATAGCCAAAAATGTCATCTTTATGAATAACAGCATTTGGATTACGTAAATCATTTTGAATAATGTTTGGATCAGTTGGAAAATCACGTTCAGCAAACTGATCTGTATTAATCCATTGATTTCCACCTAACAGGTCGTCCATCGTTTTATAGTGCATACCTTTATTCATTTTTCCTTCAATACCGCCAGTAAGTTTAAGTTTTTTTGTAAACTGTTGATTATAAGTAGAATTCAAGGCTATTTCCATTGCATTATTATGACGCCGCTCTACAGCATATTTTGCTGTGCCGTTGGGATTTACAATGTTATTTCGGTAGTTTGCCAAATAAAGTTCTTCCCAATTGACTTGTGAAACATTTGGATCGGTTTTCCACAGAGAGATCATTTGATTTCTAACATCTTCATTTTGTTGAAAACTAGGCATATAACGGTAATAGTCAGGACGAGGATCTGGAGCATTATAATAAGCAAGGGCAGAATTACTATAAAAATTATAATGGAAGGCTATGCCGGTTTTTAATAATTTTTTTTCGTCAATTTTAAATTCATGAGAAAGAATAGCAGCCGGATCAAAACTTTTCACGATTCTTGAATTACGTTTTTTCCCTTCTTGATATCCCCAATAAGGATTATAGTAAATGGAGCCTACCAAATCAAAGGTTTCTTGTGTAGTAGCACCTTGTTGAGCTCGTTGAGTAGGAGCTCCAAAAGCCACAAATGATAAACTATGTTGCTTATTGAAGACTTTTTCGGCAGAAAAGAAAAATCCAGCAGAATTATAAAATGTTCCTTCAATAATTCCTTCATCTGCCCAACGTACTACTGCTGAGCCAGCAAAAGCCCACCCGTTTTGCATCAATCCTGTTGCATAAGTAGCTTGTCCTCTAAGTTTGTAAGAACGATTGCTGTAGGCAACATTTGCTTTTGTGCCGGTTGCATAAGTACTGGCTTTTGTAATAATGTTGGTAACGCCTCCAAGATTGCCATAACTAAAAGTAGCTGGACTAATTCCATAAGTTTTATCTTGATTTCGCATGGCATCATTTAAGCCTCCTAAAGAGGAATAATTAAACAAACCTCTTTCGATATCGTTAAAATAAACACCATTTATATAAGTTGACTCATAATTTTGATCGTAACCCCGGAAACTAAAACGCATGGGACTGAAGGAATAACTTGCCTGAGAAAGATACACATCGCCTTTACTTGCCAATACAGGTGAAATATTTTGAGTAGCTCGTCCTTCTTCATTTTCCAATTGACTTTCGCTTAATTGAAGGATAATATCCTGTTTCATTTGCTGTGCAAGGTCTTCACGCAAATAAATGACACCAAGATCGTTTTCTGCATCCGCTTTTAAATGAATGAATTTAATTTGACTGAAATAACCATCTTTGGTAAAACGAATTTCTTCATCGCCTGCTTCTAAATAACTTAAAGTAAATTCTCCATTAGGGTTAGTAACCGTAGAAATGTTTTGTTTTAATAAAGTTACTTTAACGCCAGGCAAAGGATTATCAGTTTCTGCTATTTTAACTACTCCTTTTAATGAGGTTTGTGCAATTAAAATTGTAAAAGAGTGCATAACGATAAATAAAACCACTACTAATTTTCTCATAAGTAAAAAATTAATTTATGTAAAATTTATTTAAAATATTCTGTATGAATTTTTAAAAAGGGGTGACAAGGTAAAACTTTTTTTTGAATTATTGAATAAATTTTCAGATAAAATTTTTTCAACAGGTTTTGTTTTTCTATTTTTTACAACTAAATATGGCAAGCAATTTATAAAATTCTAATTGAAAACCAGAAGAAAAGCTCATATAATGAAAAATTATAATAAAAATTTAACATTTTACTAAAAATATTTTGTTGAGTGCTTTAAATCAGCGAATTGGATTAATGATAAAAAAGCAAAAATATTTTAGGGAATGATTAAAATTGAATTTTCCTCCGAAAATTGTTTTTTCTTTCAAATATTTTCTACACTTTTGTTGTTCTTTTAAGAAAATAAATTAAACATTTTCATATATGAAAAAACATTTGTTATTTCTGCTGCTTTTAATCATTTTCCTATTTTTTGGCTTTTCTTCTAAAAACTCAGTAGCATTTTCGTCTGATAAAGTTAATGTTCAAGTTGCATGCGTTGCTTTTTATAATCTGGAAAATTTATTTGACACGATTGACAATGAAAATGTAAATGATGAAGAATTTTTACCCAATGGTCCTTATCGTTGGAATTCTATGAAATATTATTCAAAACTTGAACATCTTTCGTATGCTATTTCTCAAATTGGATTGGATGTGACACCAGTTGGAGCCATTATAGTTGGTGTATCAGAGGTTGAGAATAGAGGTGTGTTAGAAGATTTGGTTAAACAACCAACTTTAATAAATCGTTCTTATGAAATTGTTCATTATGACAGTCCAGACCGACGTGGCATTGATGTGGCGCTATTATATAACCCCAGATATTTTATTGTAACCAATAGCAAATCATATCGATTACATACACAAGACACCACTTTTCGCACCCGAGATCAACTAATGGTAAGTGGTTATTTGTTTGATGAAAAAATTCATGTGATTGTCAATCACTGGCCTTCTCGTTCAGGAGGTGAATTAGCTTCACGACCTAAACGAAATGCTGCGGCAGCTCTTACCCGTTCTATTGTTGATTCTCTATATAGAGTGGATCCAAAAGCAAAAATTATTATTATGGGTGATCTCAACGATGATCCTTTCAATGAAAGTTGTGCAAAAATTTTAGGTGCAAAAAAGAACCCCAAAGATGTAAAGGATGGCGATTTATATAATACTTTATGGAAAACTTTTGATAAAGGAATAGGTTCGCTGGCATATAATGATCAATGGAATTTATTTGATCAGCTTATTATTTCTGCTCCTTTACTTCATGCTCCTGCCAGTGAATTGAGATTTTGGAGAGCAGAAGTATTTAATCGTGATTTTTTAATTCAAAAAGAAGGACGTTATAAAGGTACTCCCTTGCGTACTCATGCTGGTGGCGTGTGGTTAAATGGTTATAGCGACCATTTCCCTGTTCTACTCTATTTGATTAAGCAAATACAATAATTTTACAATTCATCAATATAGGAAATTTATCTGTCTAACAAAAAATGTTTTGATAGAAATAAAATTGTGATGATTATTCATAAGGGATATTTTTTGTAATTTTGCTATCGTTTTAAATTTTTGGCAGGTAATTTCTTAACTATCATTTTAATGCCTATAAAAAAGCATCTTGTTTTTTGTATTCTTTTTTTCTTTACTAATAGTATTTGGGGAACAATTCCTGTAAAACCACGTCCGGTAAAGACATGGAAAATTTCTGATCCTTTTGCTGTGGTAGATACGATTCCGGTAGATACTTTACACCTTAATTTTCAGGATGCTAATCCCATTGATCGTTTCAGTATTGCCAATTCATATAATGGGAACTTGGGTTCTCCCATTGAACCAAAACTGTATTTTGATCGTCCTGAAAAAAGCGATTTTATTTTTTCAGAAGCTTTTTATCCTTACATAATGGATATAGAAAAGGCAACTTTTTATAATGTAAAAATGCCTTATACTCATATTGTTTACAATACCGGTGGATCCACATATCGCCAACAAGATCATATAAAATTCCTTTTTACTGCCAATGCCAATAAATCACTGAATTTTGGGACAAACCTGGATTATTTCTATGCGGTCGGCGAATATAATAATCAAGCAGCAAAACGCTTTAGCGGCTCATTGTTTGGTAGTTATAATGGTAAACATTATAGTGCTACTGGCTTAGTGACTGTAAACAATATGTTCAATCATGAAAATGGAGGGATTGCCGATTCTTCTTATATATATGAACCCTTAGGAATAGCTACCAAAGATATTCCTACTCGAATTAATGGATATTCAGTTTATAGAAAGAATGTCTTTTTTTATAATCAACAATACACAATTGGATTTGAACGACCCATTCATATTTCACCAGATTCAGTAAAAATGGAATATGTCCCGGTTACGCGATTTGCCCATACTATAAAATATGAAGATCCTCGAAAAAGATATTATGAACCTACAGTAGAAAAAGATTTTTACCAGAATACTTATCTGCCTTTTACACAAACCAATGATACGGCTGCTTTGCAATCGTTGACCAATACTGTATCGGTAAATATGGCTGAGGAGTTTAATAAATGGTTGAAGTTTGGAATGACTGCTTTTTTACAGAATGAAGTTCAAAGATATACTTTTAAAATTGATTCAGTTTTAGAGCGAAAAAATATGTCGAGTACAAAAGTTGGCGGAATTCTTTCAAAATACAAAGGACCACGTTTTCGTTATGAAATTTTAGGCGAAATGGGATTGCTGGGATATAAAACTGGAGACTTTCAAATCAAAGGTAAATTGGGTGGCTATTTTAAATTGTTTAAAGACAGTATTATTTTAACGGCGGGTGGATTTGTAAAGAGTGATGAACCCTCTTATTTTTTGCAACATTATCATTCCAACCATTTTTGCTGGGATAATAATTTTAATAAAACCTACCGTACCAATATTAATGGAACCTTTTCCATACCAACTCGCTATTTTTCACTCAATGTTTCTGTTGAAAATTTGACTGATTATATTTATTTTAATTCTCAAGCATTGCCGGTCCAACACAATGGAAATGTACAAGTTCTGGCATTGAATTTAAAAAAGGATTTTCATTTTGGAAAATTTAATTTGGAGAACAATATTGTTTATCAGCGAAGTTCAAATTCGGAAGTAATTCCACTTCCTGCATTTGCCTTGTATCATAATTTATATTATAATGGCTTGTGGTTCAACGTGCTAAGTGCTCAATTAGGCGCTAATTTACGTTATTTTACAGAATATTATTCACCTTGTTATATGCCAGCTACAGCACAATTTTATAATCAGTCCACAACAAAAGTAGGAAATTTTCCAGTAATTAATGTATATGCCAACTTTCATTTGAAACAAGCTCGTTTTTTTGTAGAATATTATCATATCAATCAGTTGTTTATGAAAACTGCTTATTTTTCTATGCCTAATTATCCCCTTTCTCCAGCAATTTTTAAAATTGGGGTTTCTACCAATTTTTATAATTAAAAGGAGAAACCAGTATTTTTAAAACTTTCGATTGATTTATTCATTTAAAATAGTTACTTATTTATGAAAATTAAAAAGTATATTTTCTTTACAATTGCTTTTGTATTATTAATTTTATTTATTAAACTGTTGTTTTTCAGAGAAAAGACAGCACATAATTTGCCAGCTATTTTAAAATCGGGAAGATTGTCTGTTGTCACTGACAGCAGTGCTCTTGGTTTTGCAATGAAAGGAGACAGTGTTTTTGGATTTCAATATGAAATTGCAAAAGCTTTTGCTGATAGTTTGAATCTTGAATTAATAATTAGTACTAATAATAATTTTAAAGAATGTTTGGAAGGTTTAAGGAAAGGCAATTATGATATTTATGCTGATTTTATTCCTATTACTTCCGAATGGCAAAATGAATATTTGTTTACTATTCCTCTTAAAACTTCCAGGCAAGTATTGATACAATGCAAGGATTCATCTGAAAAAATTATTAAAAATCAAGTGGATTTAGCTGGCGACACCATTTATATACCAAAAAATTCACCTCATAAACTACGATTAAAGAATCTTTCTGATGAAATTGCTGATACAATTTATCTGGTTGAAGTAAATGATGTCAATAGTGAAGATTTAGTAAAATGGGTAGCTATGGGTAAAATCAAACAAACTATTTGTGATGAAAGAGATGCATTAAAATGGAAATTACAATATCCAAACCTCGATATTTCTTTACCAGTCGGTTTTGACCAGCAATATGGTTGGATGTTGTATAAAGAATCAAAACAATTGCAGAAAAAATTAAATGATTTTCTGAATGATTTTATTGGAAGTGAAGCTTACTGGAAAATTTATCGTAAATATTATTAAATTTGAACTTTGTTTTTGTAAGGTTGTTTTAATAATCAAACAATTACGAATCAGCTTATTTGAATAAAAAAATTTGAAAAAAATAAAAATATGCCATTAAATATTCCTGCCTCGATGCCCGCTGTGGAAATTCTCAGAAAAGAAAACATTTTTGTAATGGATTCTGATAGAGCTTCTCATCAAGATATTCGTCCTCTTAAGATTGTGATATTAAACTTGATGCCTTTAAAAATTACGACTGAAACTGATTTGATACGGTTGCTTTCGAATTCACCGCTTCAAATTGAAGTCGATTTTTTGCAATTGGAAAGTCATACCCCCAAAAATACGCCAATTGAGCACATGATGGCTTTTTACAAAAAATTTGATGTCATCAAGGAGAGCAATTATGATGGAATGATTATTACAGGTGCGCCCATCGAACATTTATCTTATGAGGAAGTGACTTACTGGGATGAAATCACGAAAATTTTCGATTGGGTGCGTACGCATGTCACTTCTACTATGTTTGTATGTTGGGCAGCCCAGGCTGGTTTGTATTATTATTACGGCATTCCTAAATATCCATTGAAAGAAAAAATGTTTGGCGTTTTCGAACATACGCTATATAATCCACAAAACCCAATTTTTCGAGGTTTTGACGATGTATTTTATGTTCCTCATAGTCGTTACACTGAAGTTCGTGCCGAAGATATTAAGAAAGTTCCCGAGCTTACTTTACTTTCAGAATCCGCAGAATCAGGTGTTTACATGGTGATGGGGAGAAATGGACGAGAGTTCTTTATTACTGGACATTCTGAATATTCAGCTCGAACACTGGATGACGAATATAAAAGAGATTTAGCAAAAGGGTTGCCAATAAAGATGCCTAAAAATTACTATTTGAATGATAATCCAGAAAATGAACCTGTTGTTCGCTGGAGAAGTCATGCTAATTTGCTTTTTACAAACTGGCTTAATTACTTTGTTTATCAGGAAACACCATACGATCTTAGTAAAATTCATTGAATTGAAATTCATCAGGGCAAATAAAAGGAAAAATATTTTTCATCTTATGTTCCTTTAAAAGCTGCATTAATTGGTGGAATTTGCTTGAATTATGAGAATTGTAAATAGCTAAGCTTATTGTAGTTATTTTTCCTTTTCTATATTATTTTCAAAATTCAGTAGATTTTTCACTACATATTCAGGTCTATCTTTCACTTCATCAAAAAGGGTTCCTATATAAGTTCCTAAAATTCCAATCGTAAGTAATTGAATTCCACCAAAAAACACGATGGCTATAAATAAGGATGTCCATCCAGGATCAGCATTTGTAAAACCAAATATTTTCCCAAATATCGACCACAAAACCAATAAGATAGCCAGTAATGTTGTAAAAAATCCGAGATAAATAGCTATTTTTAATGGCTTTTTAGAGAAATACAGCATGGAAGTAGTTGCCAATTTAATCATTTTAGAAAGCGAATATTTTGTTTCCCCAGCAAAACGGGCTTCTCTCTCGTAATAAAAAGGTACTTGTTTAAATCCCATCCAGGCAATTAAACCACGAATATATTTTCCTTTTTCCCTCATTCGGTTGAATTCTTTAATAATATTTTTATCCACCAATCTGAAATCACCTGTATCAACGGGAAGTTTTATTTCTGACAAAAAATTCAGAAATCGATAAAATATTTTTGCTGAAAACCTTTTAAATAAACTTTCTCCTTTTCGAATTTTACGTACACAATACACTACTTGAGCCTGATTTTTTTTTAGTGTTTCTATCATTTGCGGTATTAACTCGGGAGGGTCCTGTAAATCGGCATCAATAATTACGGCCAAATCAGAAGTACAATGATTTAAACCCGCCGTCACTGCATTTTGATGTCCGAAATTTCTTGAAAAGCTAATTACTTTTACATTTTTATCCGTTTTCGCTATTTCTGATAATATTTGTTCGGTACGGTCGATACTTCCATCATTGATAAAAATGATATCCGTATCAAAATCTAATTTTTGCGAAACTTGCTTCAATCTTTTATAAGATTCGATAATTACTTCTTCTTCATTATAGCAAGGAACGATTATGCTTAATGACTGATACATTCGAATTAGATTTTAAAAGTATAATACTTGTTTAATAAAAAATTAATAATGGTATAAATCACCATTGCTATCAACTGACAAACGTAATTGTCTATTGTTGTATATTGGAGCAATAGATGTAAGCCACCCAATTGTAATAAATAGGAAATAACAAAAGTAATGATAAATTTAAAAACTGTTACTGAAATTTTTCCATGACTTTCAAAGGTCCATTTTCTGTTCCAGATAAAACTATTTATCAAACCTGCGAGATAGCCAATAATATTTGAAACATAATCAGAACAATGAAAAACCTTGAGCAACAAAAAGATAATGAATGCAGTAATGAGTGTGTTTAAAATACCCACTATACCAAATTTGAAAAATTGTATCACAATTTTAGAATAGTTCATAGCAGGAAAAATTTAATCGTAAGAATTCCCCGATGCTTGCGTCGGGGTAGCTTTTGTTTTTATTTTTTTAGAAATTCCGGTGGCGAAGCCATAAAATTGGCGTAATACCTCGCTGCTTGCGGCGAGGATAGTCAATTTTAAGGAATTTCTTTATTGAATCTTTTGATATAAAATTATTTTAACTGGCCATTTCTGAAAAGTTTGTATAGGTTTCCACTGAGTGGTATCTTTCAACTGAAAGAGCCATTCATCAGCGATATTAGAAATATTGGAATAAATAAAATACTCATTATTGAATTCATCATTTACTTTTTTGCCTGCATGTTGGAGTTCTATGTAACCTCTGTCGCCATACAAACAAAAACCTGCAGAAATTTTCTGATAATCTATTCCTTGCTGATCAATATAATCGAAACAATTTTTTCTCAATTCATAATAAGGCAAATGAGCCAGCGTACTATCCCACGATTGAGCTATTTTTTCAGGATAGATCCAGAAATGTCCAGTTAATTCGAACAGCAGAATTACAACAAAAGTAATTTTAATTTTTTTACGATCGAAAAAATGAGTAATCCCTGATAGAGTAATTAAAGTCAACACAAAAAACAAGGGCATGAAATATCTTCCTGAAAAAGGCATTCGCGTTGTAAAAACCAAAACAAGGTATTCTGCCATTAAAAATAAAAAACAAAAAATCAATACATTATCTTTGATGCTGGTTTGTATTTTCCCTCGAATAATCAGTATAAACAAATAAAAAGCAATTCCCCAAACAACAATACGTCCGTTTTCTATGAGTCGGATAATAAATTCAAAAAGATGTTTTATTATCATGGAAAAATTAGCAGGTAAAGCATAATGTCCCGCTTCTGAAGAATCGGCAAAAAACCATCCATTGGTTTTAAAATACAAGCAATAATATGCTATTAATAACAGAAGAGTAGGAAGAAAAGGGATAAAAGATTTTTTCAAACACTCAAAGGTATGTTTTTTCTCTGATTGTAAATATAAATAATAATAATTTGTGAAAAACAATGCAATTCCTGTTAACAAGCCTCTGGCGTTAATGCCACATAAAAAAATCAAACCTACAGAAAGTAAAATTTTTTTTTGTTCTAAAATTGCTCGTAAACAAATCACAAATGCAGTTAATAAAATAAAGTCGGGCGAAGCAATAGCAAATTGAGTCAACACTGTTGCTTCCAAAAGTACGATGATAAGTGCCCCACTTGCATATTTTTGAGGGAAAATTAGTTGCAGCAATTTTATGGTTTGATAAAGCAGAATAAAAAACCAGCAAAAAACAAAAAAGTGAGAAACCCACAAATGATAACCAAAAATTTTCCATAAGGCAGCCGTCATTATCCCCATCAAAGGTGGATGATATCCCGTGGGAACAATTTCATCACTTGAACTGTGTATGGGAATTATTAGGGAAGAAAAATTATTTTGATAAAACCAATGTGCTTCTTTTGAAATTTGTTGAATATTGTCCCAGAAGTAGCAATGATTCCAGCATACAATTGTCAGCAAAGTGTAAATACTGATAATGAAAAAAATAAAAAGAAACTGTTTCCTTATTTTTAAAGACATAATGAAAAAATTTTTGATAATTTTTGATAAGAAAGGTAAAAAATTTCCCCTTTTCTCATAAAATTATTTCATTTGTTTTTGATAATGAACTGTTTGTTCGAATTCCTAAATAAAAATCAATGGAAATAAAGACTAAAATTAATAAATAAATAAAGAAAGCTGGCCACATAGGTAGAATTTCATTGAAGCGAGAGCAGCGAATATAAGAATAAAGCGAAATCACCCAGACGGCTAATGGCAGATAAAATTTACGAGGGAAAATCATTAAATACGCTACTCCCAGCACATCTCCCAGATAAAGATAACGTTCGTGCATACCTGGCAAGAAAAAAGGTATTACCGTTACGCTTAAAAAAGCAAGCTGAATCCAGTTTTCAAAAGTAAAATTAATTCTTTTTAAGCTTAATTTTATTCCACCAAACAAAGTAAATAAAAAAGTGAAAAAAATCCCTGCTTTTGAAATTAATTCATAATAGTTATTGTTGAACCAGATATAAAGATTGGGGAAATTCATGGTAAGCAATCGGTAATAATCGGCTTGAGAAAAATAAATGCTTATTAATTCTGAAAAAGGTCTACCAACCAACCATGCTGGAAAAATGCTAATAAGATAGACAGTTGGAATGAGAAAAAAATGATACCATTTAACATTGCCCCGTAAGAGCATCACAAAAAAGAATGGCAGGATAAAAACAGCTTGTAATTTAAACGAAAAAGCTATTCCTAACATTAAAATTGAAAGAAAAGATTTGTTTTTTAGTGCATAATAAATGCTGGCTACTGTAAACGAAGCATAAATAGCATCACATTGCGAGAGATAACTGCTATTGAGCATCACAGAAGGAAGCAGGGGAACAATTGCTAACGCAATGATAATTACCAGATTATCTTTAAATTTTAACCATGCGATTTTCCCCACAAAATAAGCTGTTACATATTCAAATAAAACAGAAATTCCTTTGATAAGAAACAGAGGATTTAATCCTATTTTAGCAATTGCGGCTAAAATATACAAGTAAGCAGGAGTATAATTGTAAAAATCATATTTTAAGGCAGAAAAGTAGCCATGCGTTTTTATAAAATTAATCCAGGGTTCTAAATATACAACATAATCACCGGTTTTTACTGGCAAAAGAAAAATTTTTATGAATAAACTGATAAAAATCAGGAAAATCCACCATTGTTTTTTCAAATAAAACAAAGGACAATTTGACAAAGTATGAGTAACTTTATTTTGCATTTTTAAGAGCATTTATTCAAAAATATCAAGGTGTTTGTCAATAAGAGAAGTTGGAATATTTCCAGCAGACAAGATACTGTGGTATAAAAAATCAGTTCGAAATCGTTTATTTTTACATAAATTTGTATTTAGCCTTAAAGATCAGCATCCATAGCTCTATTAATTAAGCTTATACCAGCTATTATAAAAGGTAAACTCATATTAAAATAGGTAATGTCATATCCAGAGTCAAACAATAAATCTGCAAAATTTTCATTCGCCAATCGAAATAAAAAATTAATTGCAACTAAGATAAATAATGAGAAAGAAATGAAAATGATAATTTTATAAAAATTATTTTTTGCTTTAAACGAAAAGTATATTGCTAATGCTATTATAATTATAATATCAATTCCAAAACCTTGTCTTGTTTGTAATATAAATGGATTATGATTAGTTAAAAATAAAGTTTTATAATCCCATAAAACAAAGGGGAAAAAAGATAAAATAAAAGTGACCAATCCTGAAACAATAAAAAGTATTTTCTTTTTTAAATTTATTGTCCAGAATTCATAAAAAAAATATAAGAATAAAGGAAGAAATACAGATAATCTGGTAGACATAAATAAGCCACAAACGATTCCCAAGCTAATTGTATTGTTTTGAAGATTAAAATTCTTTTTTTGTATAATCAGTAAAGCAATAAAAACCACAAAAAAATTATACATTAGATCGCTTCTTACTGAGACTTCATACCAAAAAGCAGGAGATAAAGCCATAAGGGAAAGAAAAGTAAATGTTACTTTGTTTGAATTAGAATACCATTTTACACATAAAATCAAACAGACAAAACAAAAAATCATGCAAAGTCCCACATCTCCTAATAAATAAAAAGGTATGTGAAAAATTTGCCAAACGGGGAATGGAGAACCATATCCTCCTAAATGAGTGTTAGCAGAGTAAGGTGATTTACCTTTAAATAAGTTAGATAGAAAATTATTAATTGCTGACCATCTATCAACTTTAAGTGTTAATGGATTGATTTTTATTTGAATAAAAATAATTAAAGCCAAACTAATTATGAGAAGAGAAATCAGAAAAAACTTTAAAAGTTTATCTTTTTTCTGGAGTTTTTGGTTTATAATGAAAAAAGTTAATATAAATAAAATATAAATAAAAAAAACGATAAGAGAATCAACAAAATTAACTCGTCTTATATATTTAAAAATAAATAAACCATTTATAATAAGATATATGATGCAAAGAAGTAATGTTTTACCGTTATATTTATAATTTTTGGTGATTAAATTATTCATAATTTCGATTGAAATTTATTTTTTTGATTTTCATTTTTTCAAAAAATCGATGCTAATACAGATAATTTTAATAATGAGAAAATGAACACAAGGAGGTAAGAGGATATCACAAAACAATTAGCCTTATTTAAGTATTAGTCAAGCAATTGTTCCGGATAATGCTTAAATATTTTAAATGATATGACAACTTTTAAGAAAATATTTATCAAATAATTAAAAAACTTCTGATATCTTTTAAAATTATAAAAAGTTGTTCTAATTTAATATTACATAAGGACTCCTTGTTATTTATTGACATGAAACAATGCATTTCTAACGACATCATGTAAAGCATCATTCAGTTAATAAAATAGTTATCAATTAAATTTTTCTTTTATTCGAGTAATTCACAAAAAGTATTTTATTTTTTACGTTTATTTAATTTATTACTAAAATTTTTGTAATTGCACTTTGACTTCCTTCAGAATTGGTGCATATAATTAGATATATTCCAGTGCTTACTCTGCGTCCGTGCGCATCTTTTCCATCCCAGGTAGCAATGCTGCCATTCGATATGGTTTCACAAATCAAATTACCATTTAAATCAGTAATTTTAACGTGGGTTTTATCTACCAATCCAGTAATAGTAATAATGCCATTATAATTTTCTCGTACTGGATTGGGGTAAGCATAAACATCGCCAAAAGTATCACCAGCTTCAACAGCGTCACTTTGATAAGAAATAATACCATTGCCTGTTCCGAAAAAAACTTCTCCTGTTACGGGATTAATAGCGATGGAAAGAATGGTATTGGATAATAAAGGACTATTTAAAGTAGTAAAATGATGAATAGTTTCCTGTCCATTTTCAGACATTAAATAAACACCTGATGATTCAGTTCCTAACCATTTCCGATTGGCTCCATCAATAGCAATTGCTTTCACCTTTTCATCTGCAAGCAGATAATCTGCAAGGTTAGTACCATCGTTGCGAGGAATTTTTACGCGAGAAGCCATAAATTCAGAAGAATTAAAAGCATTGGTGGGATTATAAAAAAGCAAAGGTCCCATATCTGTTCCTACCCAAACGACACCGTTTTTATCTTGAGTAAGACAGTAATAAGAGGTTGGAGTGATTTTTTCATCAGGAGTTTGGAAAGAAGAATAAAAAATAGATTTATCATCATTTTGGTCATCCAACGTGCCATTGTCGTCAAAAATGCAAATCCCAGGCGCTGAACGTACTGATAAAACCCATTTCTGTTGCGTTTTTTGTTTTAATATCATTAATTCTCCTAATGTTTCTTTTGATAATAAAGAAGGATAGGTTAACTTTGACCAGGTACCATCTGGTTTTCTAAATTTTATTCCATTTAACACGAGTGAATTTGTAAACCAAACATTTCCTTCTGTATCAAAAACTCCTCCATCCATTCGCATATAAAGATAAGCACTATTAGGATTATCAGGGAAAATAGTTTCAATCGTACTGTTGTTAAAATTAAACCAAGCCGCAAATTGATTATTTTTAAACTCATAAACTCCTGTTCCATAAGACGGAATATAAAAATGAGAAGGATCAGCTGGGTCTATGGCAATATCCATAAAATCAAGCACGCTTTTACCAGTTTGAGCCTCGATATCTTTTCCATCAATGTTTGTCCATAAACCATTTTCATAAATCATAACGTAACCTGGCTGGTTATTTTGAGCAGACCATCGCCCACCAGGAACTACAAAAAGTTTCTGACCCGAAAAACGCATTTTCCAGGGAATATTTACCGCTGGTCCTGAAGGTTTATAAGTAGAAATAATAGGCGTTCCACCACTATTTTCTTGATAGGAAACGACTCCTTGACTGTTTGCAGCAAGCCAATATAAATTGTTGTTGGTATCATATTCCACATCTAAAATTTTTCCTAATCCGCTTATTGTTTTAAAATTCATTGCCTCATCAACTACATAAACATTAGTGGTAGTATAAATTATCATTTTCCCATTAGAAACGCTCAAATTGGTAGCTGTAATTTCGGAATAAAAAGTTGTCCATAAATTGTTGCTATCTTTTTTGTAAATTTTGTTATTTCGGAGAATAAAAAGTTGACCGGCAAACGAAACAATAGCTTGAAAATTGCCACTTCCCGGTATAGTATTGTCAATGGTCCAGAATTGGTAATTCACTAAATTTGGTTCATTGACAGAAGCCTGATATATAGCATCTTCTGTTAAAGCATAAATATAACCATTAGAAACTGTTGTAGCCAAAACTTTTACTTCTGAAGCATTTGGACCAATGTAATAAGTATCAGCAATCTCATTTTTCTGAATATTGACTACGATGATGCCAAAATTTGTAGATAAAAATGCTTTATTACCATAAAAATAAATATGATTGATTTGTTTATCCGAAATTTGGGGTTTATTATATAAATCAGGAATATTGATAATGCCACCTGATCCCATAATATCCATATTGCCATTGGCATATACAATGAGTAATTGTTTAGAAATATTATCATATTCAAAATTTCCAACTACATTATCATGAAGCCCAGAAATTTTACTATAAAGTTCTATGCTTCCATCTCGTTTATCTACTGAAAATAAAGCATTATCTCCTGTTGCATAAATTTTATCATCAGATTGAGCAATTCTGGAAATACTATTATAAGCAAGATGGGTTCTCCATTTACCCATAGCTAAATTCTCAGCCTTTAGCATTTTACAAAAAACTGACAATAGTAAGAAAAGGAAAATTGTATTTTTTTTCATTTTAATGATATGAGCTAATTAAGTGAATAATTTTCAATGAGTTTTATTATGTATAAACAATTTTTTGTTTGATTTATTTTGCGATAGCTCTACAAAAATATTTAGTGATTGATTTTTTCAAGAAAATCACTAAGTCTTTTCAAAGCCAATGCTCGATGACTAATCTGGTTTTTCTCTTCGGCAGTCAGTTCTGCAAAAGTTTTGTTAAAACCTTCAGGAATAAATATCGGATCATATCCAAATCCACCATTGCCACGAGGTTCTTCACTGATAATTCCTTTTACTTTTCCTTCAAAAAAATATTTTTTCCCTTCCAATATTAAAACAATCACTGTTCTAAAACAGGCGGCTCGATTGGTTTGATGAGTCATTAAGTTCAATACCTTTTTTCTGTTTTCATAGGAATTATGTCCTTCACCAGCATAACGGGCAGAAAAAACACCGGGTTCGCCTCCAAGAGCTTCAATTTCCAAACCTGTGTCATCAGCAAAACAATTGAGCCCATATTTTTCGTATATGTATTTTGCTTTGAGTAACGCATTTCCTTCTAAAGTGTCAGCCGTTTCTGGAATTTCTTCAAAGAAACCAAGATCACTCAAACTTACAATTTTGATAGAAGGCGATAAAATGGCTCTTACTTCTTCCACTTTATGTGGATTATTCGTTACAAAAACAAATGGTTTCACTATTTTCTTTCTTTAACTACTTTCTGCAAAGATAATAAATTTGTATAATTTAAAATGTCAGTATTTTTATATTATATTTTGGATTTCCCCTTTCTTCTTATACTCAATAAATTTCATTATTTTTGTGACAATTTTTTAAGGTAACCAAATTAAAGAGTACATTTTTCATTTTTTATGACAAGGAAAGAAAAAGTCTTTTTTGATAAATTAGGAATTGTTACTGCTGCTACAGGCTCTGCTGTAGGATTAGGAAATATCTGGCGATTCCCTTATTTGTTAGGGCAATCGGGAGGTGGTGCTTTTTTAGTGGTTTATTTGATATGTGTTATATTTCTCGGATTACCAGTGATGATTTCAGAATTTTCCATTGGCAGAATGGCTCAAGCCAATGCAGTTACTTCTTTTCGTAGTCTGGCACCCAATAAAAAATGGTGGCTTATTGGTGTAATGGGAGTATTATCGGCTTTTTTTATACTTGGTTTTTATATGGTGGTTTCTGGATGGACACTGGAATATATAGTTCAAGCCATTACCAATTCTTTTGCCAATCAAAATGTAGCAGATTTGAGTCAAGCTTTCACTGATTTTAGCACGAATACGTGGCGACCGCTGATTTGGATTGTAATATTTACATCGATTAATTGTGCTATTGTGATCACAGGAGTAAAAAAGGGAATTGAAAAAACTACCAAGTTTTTAATGCCTCTTTTGTTTATTATTATTATCGCTTTAGGAATACGTTCTGTTACGTTGCCCAGAGGTATAAATGGCTTGAATTTTTTGTTCAAATTTGAATTTGATAAAATTACTTCCAAAGTAATTTTAAGTGCAATGGGACAGGCTTTCTTTTCATTAAGTTTGGGAATGGGTTGCATGATTACGTATGGTTCTTATATGAATAAAAGTAATAATTTAAGTCGAACTGCACTTGAAATAACGTTACTGGACACTTTGGTTGCTATTCTGGCTTCCGTTGCAATATTTCCTGCTGTTTTTTCCTTTGGCATTGATCCTACGCAAGGACCACAATTAGTATTTATCACACTTCCTAATGTTTTTCCAAAAATGCCGGGCGGATATATTTGGGCAATTTTATTTTTTGTTTTACTGGCTTTAGCTGCTTTGACTTCCATTATTTCGCTATTAGAAGTAATTGTGGCTTATTTGAATGAAGAGTTCAATGTGAGCCGGAAAACTGCTGCTATTGGCTCATCCGTGTTGATATTTATATTGGCTATTCTGTCTTCTTTTTCAATGGGAATATGGAAAAATGTGCATATATTTGGACTGAATTTCTTTGATTTATTTGATAGCGTTACTTCAAAAATTCTATTACCAGTTGGAGGATTTTTTATTGCTTTATTTACTGGCTGGGTAATGGATAAAAAGAAATTACAACTTGAATTAAGCAACGAAGGGAAATATAAAGTACCATTTTTAAATATCTACTTGTTTTTAGTTCGCTATATTGTACCAATTGCTATTTTAATGATATTTTTCGATCAACTTGGCTTATTTGGCTGGCTAAAACTGTAATGTTGAATATGAATTTTTCTAATTGATATAATTTAAATTTTATGAATTCTTCTTCAAATATTGATTTTCAATCTTTGCAAAACAATAAAATAATTATTGCAAAAAATATCCATAAAAGTTTTGGTAATCTTGAAGTATTAAAAGGTGTTGATTTATCAGTA
>Ga0209720_1001549_pt1 | contig 19160 bp, 18 predicted proteins | sample AD_JPNMR3_MetaG_FD_184426 | JGI IMG/M metagenome (GOLD analysis project Ga0209720, IMG submission 184426) | Active sludge microbial communities of municipal wastewater-treating anaerobic digesters from Japan - AD_JPNMR3_MetaG (SPAdes) (version 2) | ecosystem: Engineered > Bioreactor > Anaerobic...
ATAGATTCTTAAAGAAAATGCATGCTGATTTAAATTTTTTCAGCATGGGGGCTTTACTGAGGAGAATTATCCTACTTTTTTTGGAAGAGTATGAGAAACTTGGGATTACGGGAGTTGAGATGAAGTGTAGTATGATAACATTAAAGTTATTTTTAAAACTAACAAAGATAAAAAATTGGAGTAAGGCCAGAGAATTATCCCACTTTTCCGGTAACACTACGCCCTTCTACAAGGCAATCTACAACGATTGCTACCAAGTAATAGGCTTTGAGACCTATTATTGAAAAAAAATTATTTTAAATTCTACCAAAAACTAAATAAGACTATTACAAGCATTTCTCAAACAAAATTAACCCTTGGGATAATTCTATTTTTTTTAACTGCCTAAAAATAAAATCGCACCCTCTTTATAACTTTTTTCAATTCTTTTTTGACAAAATCATAAATTTTGTTTATATAGGTTAAATGAGTATTTTTGTCTTTCGGAAACAATATGAGAAAAAATATATTACTAATTTTAATTATCTTTATTCTTACAACTAAAACATTCTCAATAATTATAGAAGATAAAATTAACGCAAAATCAAAATTGGTCGAGGTAAATAAACTTATAAATGAAAAAAAATATGAAGAGGCAATCTCAATTTTAAATAATATTTTTGAAAAATTAGGGGATACTGAATTTGCCTCGTTTGTAAATTACTATCTTGCTATTATAGAATTTAACAAAAAAAATTATTATAAGGCTTTTTATTTTATCGAGAGTGCTCTTAATGATAATAAATTTTATCTTGTTTCAAAAGAAAATAAGATAAAAATGAAACTACTTTATGCTATGATCTGCTACAAACTGGACATGATTGATAATGCGATATCTTATTTTAAAGAAGTGAGAGACTATTCAATTGTTTATAAAGATGAAGTTAATCTATATCTTTCAGAAATATATTTTCGTAAAAAAGATGACAAAAATAGTGCCTCATATTATTTTAAATATATAAATGTAAATAAACTCTCATCTGATCAGCAATATCTCTATTACTATCTTGAAAATTTTTTACTCTGGTCACAAATAGACACATCGAATATAAATTATAGAGACCCAAATATAAATTCTCTTTTAGTTGATAAGGATAATTTATATATAGGGCTATGGAATGGAGGATTAATCTTATATAATTATATTCTTGAATCATACAATGTTATTAGTTTGAGTCAATATACATCAGAAGAGATAAGAGCATTATGGAGAGATAATAGAAGAATATATGTTGGCACAACTAATGGGGTTGCTATTATTGATAAGAGAAACGGCTCTATTAAAAATGAAGAGACGTTAACAAATGTATCAATTACCTCTATTAGTGGAAATGATGATACAGTATATTATGGCACAATAGGGAAAGGACTTATTTGTAAAGATAAAAATGATAACCAGTTTTTTCAAATAATAGATAATGAAAATATCTCTGCCTTATACTATGCTAATTCCTCTTTATATATTGGAACATATAATGGCAATGTTTATAAATATGAAAATGATAATCTTATTAAACTTACTGAACTATCCTTTTTAAATAAGGCAATTACCTCTTTTTTACTGGATGGATCAAATCTATGGATAACAACTCATGGACAGGGGATAGTCTTATACAATACACACAAAAAAAAGATAAAAATATATTCTACAAAGACAAAAGAAATAGGGAATGACTTTATTCTATGCTCTACAATTAAAGATGATAGAATATATTTTGGGACATTGGGAAATGGCATAATATTTTTTGACAAAAATGTAAATAAGTTTAATAATTTTAAAATTTCTGATATGTATATCACAAATGAAATAAGAAGTATACAATTCAGTGAAGAATTTATGTTTATTGGCACTCTTGGCTATGGAGTTTTACAAAAAAGATTAATAATTGAGGATTAAGAGGATTAAATTGAATAAACCATTTAAATTTAGAATTAAGATAGTAACAAAATATATATTTACAGAATTCATTCTTACCTTTGTTATATCCTTTTTATTTTTTTTCATAATATTTGTAATAAACCATGTCCTTTATTATATGAAACCTCTCGGATTATTCGAGAAGAATCTTCCTTTTAATCTTGTTTTTATGATGTTTGTTACTGCTTTTCCCTTATTTATTATTTTAAGTTTGCCTTTTGGAACAATGCTTGCAACATTAATGACAATGGGAAGGTTTTCGAGTGATAATGAAATTGTTGCATTTAGGGCACTCGGATTCAGTATGATGAGCCTATTCAGACCTATTTTCATAACTGCAATTGCGATTGCTATTATTGCGTTTATAGTCTGGGATCAGATATATCCGGTTGCTCAAAGAGAACAGAGGCTTACTTTAAGAAAGATTATGCAGGTAAGGCCAACTCTTAATTTTAAATCAAAAAGAATAGTAAAATACTTTGGAAAAACTATTTTTACAGATATTGTTGAAGATACTTCTATTAAAGGGGTTTTTATTATTGATACAGACAAACAGAAAAGAATCATTTCTGCAAAAGAGGCTATAATATCCTCTCCAAAGGATAGAAAAGGGGCAATAGAATTGAGTATGAATAAATCCATGCTTCAATTTGACAATCCAGATAGGCCAAATGAATTTAATTTTGGATATGCTGACTCAATTAAATATTATATTTCATATCAGGATATAGAGGGGGATGAAGAAAGAATTTCTGTAAGTGAAAGCACTGCTATTGAGATTTATAAAAATCTTAAAAAATATAGAAAGATATACCTTGAAGAATTGAATGCTAAAAATTTAGAAATAAAACAACAGAAAGAGAAAGTAAAAAACAGTTTAGAGAATTGTAAATTATATTTAAAAGATAATACCTCTTTTATTAATTGTATCAATCAACTGGATAATGATATAACTGCTTTAAAAAATCTAATTTTAGAAAGACAAAATAAAAGCACGCTCAATAGTTATTCTCTTGAATTCTATAATAAATTTGCTCTACCTCTTGCCTGTATTATATTTGCTATTTTTGCATCTCCAATAGGCATATATTCTAAAAGAGCTGGTTTTACAATAGGTTTTATACTCGGACTTTTTTTGTGTGCTTTTTACTGGTTTTCCTATTATGGATCAAGAGTATTGGGTGTTAAAGAAATGTTGCCACCCTTTATTTCAATATTTGGCCCAAATCTTATATTTTTAGTAATTGGTATTATATTCTTAATCAAAAGGTTAAGAGAATGAGATACTATTTTAGAGATATTTTATATATTATTCTTGAATATCTTTCCAATATTCCAAAAAGATTTTTTAATAGCCTATTAAATTTTATAAATTTTATAAAAAATTTTAACATAAAAGAGGCTTATCATTCTATTTATAATTTTATAAAAAGGCCACTATTACCATGGACGCTTTATAGAATGCTTTTTACATCTTTTTTATACTGGTTTATTATTATTCAGGGATTACTCATTATAATTGTGATCATATTTGATCTTTTTGTAAAATTGGATAAGTATATGCAATTTTCTGTTTCTATACCAAATATAATATTCATATCTTTTTTGCTTATACCAAAGGCTATATGGCTAACAATTCCAGTTGCTATTATGTTTGGTATAACAATGACCTTAGGAATGTTCTATCAAAATAATGAACTTATAGCGATTTTTACATCTAGAATTTCATTATATAAATTTACAATGCCTATAATTATTTTCAATATTATTCTCTCTTTTGTTATGATTTTTGTTGATTCTTATATTATTATACCAACAAATAGATACAGAGACAAGTTATTTGAGAAATTAACAGAAAAGAGTAAGAGTAGTGATAATGATAATATTACAATAAGAGGTAATAATGACTATTTCTGGAATGCAGAAAGATTTATTGCAAGTAAAAATACTCTCGAAAAGGTAATAGTATTTAAATTAGATAAAGACTTTAAAATTGTTTACAGGCTTGAAGCAGAAAATGCAGCCTATACTAAAAATGGCTGGTTATTTAACTTAGGAATATTAAGAGAATGGGACAATAGTGGTGATCTTGTTTCAGAAACAAGATTTCAAAAAAGATATTTTCCTTTTTCTGAGAAGCCATCTGTTTTCAAAAAGGCTCAATATGATATAGAGAATATGACTATTTCTGAAGCAAAGGAGACAATAGAGTTATACAAAAGTTTAAATGTTGAGCATAATAAAGAATTAACAAATTATTATAAAAAATTTTCTTTCCCTTTTACTCTTCTAATAGTTGCCCTCTTTGCACTCGGAGTAGCAACTGTATCAAAGACAAATGTGACTATCCTTGCTCTATTTTTTTCAATAGGACTTGCAATACTTTATTATGTAATGCAACTAATACTGGATGTTTTAGCCTATAATGGAAGGATTCCAGCCATAATTGGGGCATGGTTGCCATTCTTCTTTTTTTTACCAATATCTTTAATACTTGTCAAAAATGCAAAGAGTTAACTTGAAAAAACATCATGAATAGTTTTATTTTTCAGAAAAAAATAATTTTTTTCATATCAAAAATTTCAGTAATAAAGGCAATCTATCAAGAAATTCAAAATTTTTATTCTTAAAATAAAAAATACCACAGAAAATATAATTTTCTAATGCTTCCTGTATGTTATTTTTCTTTAAATTGTCATTTATCCTCTTAAAACTCCTTACAAAATCCTCAATTTTTTCTACTACTTCACTCTTAAATCTATCAAACCATACCTTTCCTCTTATTTTTAATCTTTTGTTATATCTAACAGCAAATGTGCCCAGTAACCACTGCATTATTTTTGATAGATTTTCTCCTCTTTTTGGTTTTATAATAAAATGACAATGGGTATAGACAAATACGAAATTTAAAAGTGAGAATCTAAATTTCTTCTTTGCCTGTTTTAAAGTTAATAATAGCATTTCACGGACGAATAGGGGCTTTAGTTCAGGTCTGTCCCTGTTGATTGTACAGGTAATATAATAGCTAGCCCCCTTTTTTAATATTCTATTTCTTCTCATAAAAAATCCTCCTTAATTTTATAAAAATTATTTTCTATATATTAATCACAAAATTTTTGAGAAAATCCTTTACAATTTTTGAGAAAAAATTTAACTTTTTTTGAAAAAAATTAAAGTGGGGGACAGACCTATAAATCTTTTTATGATCAAAAGAGGGACAGACTTATAAATTATAAATCTTTTTAAACGGGGACAGACCTATAAATTTTTTATAGTTATAATTAAAATAAGGGACAGACCTACCCTATCATGATATAAAACTAATCTTCATATAGATGCAGGATAACTTAAAAATTAAAATTTTGTTAGTATATATATTAATCTCCAAATTTTTAAGAAAATGCTTTACAAAAAATAAGAAAAATTTTACCCTTTTTAAATGGATTATTCTGCTAAATAAAAAACTAATATTTTAATAACGTATAATAATTTAAATATAAATCAAGAGGATTTTTTATGAAAGAAAAGAAAAAATCTTTTATTCTTAAACTACTCTCTGGAGTAGGGATTTTTTTACTTATAATAATATTGATTTTTTTTACTTTATATCTTGTATATTTCTTTACAAGAGTTGATGAGAGAAACTACATATCAAAGGATTACCTTGCCTATATAAAGGTGGATTCTATTTCAAAATTGTATAATAATTTAATCGAGTTAAGAGCTTTGGACATTATTTTATCAGATAAACAATATCTGGATTTATATAAGGTGCTACTCGAATTTAAAAATTCTCCAATTGCCAAAAATAAATTTCTATCTTCTTTTGTTGATATGAAGGTAAATATCATTATAACTAATAGTCTTTATACCTCTATTTTATTAGATATGGGCTTTAAATCTCTATTATTAAAATTTTCTGGCATGGCTTCATATATTCTAAAAAATAACGAAGATTTGTTACTAAAAGAATTTAAAACAGACAGTTATAAATATTATAAACTAACAATTGTAAAGAGTAATATAGATATATATTATTCTTTCAAAAATAATCTTTTATTTTTAGGTTTAAGTGAAGAATCTATTAAAGATTTTTATAAAACTAAAGAATCTAAAAATAGTATCATAGATGATATTAATTTTTATTATGTAAAGAGTCAGGTTAAAAAAGATGGGATTGCTGAGATTTTTGTAAATAGTGACGCTCTATTTGATTCTTTTTTAAAAAATAATTCTCAGTTAAAGAAAGTAATAGATAAGTTTACACTTGATCCAGTGAGTGCCTTATCTTTAAATATTTCAAATTCAGAAATATCTTTATCAACATTTACAAAGAGTTCTACAAAAGATGAATTAGTTAGAAATTTCTTAAATAACAAACCAAGAGAAATTGGTATTACAAAATATTTGCCAATAAATACTAATTTTTATCTTGCTATTAACTTTAACTCTTTCGAAGAATTCTATAAACTTTTTCTTTATTTTCAGGAAGGGAAATTTGATAAGACAATTGAGAATATAAACAATGCCAGTAAAATGTTACTAAATCTTTCAATAAATGAACTTATTTTTGACTGGATAGGAGAAGAGATAGGTATATGGTGGTCCGAAGGGGTTGATTCTCCGGGCATATTTATAAAAATAAAAGATAAAGAGAAATTAAATAGGGTTTTTGAAAAATTAACTGATTCTATATTTATGGAAGAGAGCACAGAACTTCAATACAAAGATGTAAAATTAAAAAAGATTGTTTTTCCATCTTTCTTAAATCAGATAATTTCTCTTTTTATTAAAGATTTTGATACTCCATTTTTTGTAATAGAGAATGATTATATATTTTTTTCAATGGATATAGAACCTCTTTCAAATCTTATAATGAAATATAGAGAGGACAACACAATATTATTTGATAAGGATTTTAGATCTGCAACCTCAAAAATAAGTAAGACTGCTAATATTTTTGCTTATTTTAATATGGGATATTCCATACCAAAAATATTGCAGACAAAAGGTATTCTTCAAGATCTCTTTCAATTGTATGAAAAAGGGGTAATGTCAATAAATATTTCTAATAATAGTTTGAAAATAGATTTTTCTGCTAACGGGGTCAATGTTAAAAAGGCAAGAATATTTTCTGGCTATCCTATTAAAATAGAAGAAGAGATAAATAGTGATCTAATTGTAAAAGATATAGTGGGTTCAAAATTGCCAGAATTAATATACACAACTAAAAATAAAAGACTTTATGTTACAGATTTTAAAAATACGACAATTGAAGGATTCCCGGTAAAGATTAGTGACAATAGTAATAAATTAGTAATATGGGAGAAAAGCATTGTGGTATATAATGATTCTGGCATTATTGACAAATTTGATTTTAATGGCAATCAGATATCCCCTTTTCCGATTGAAAGTAATATTAAAAATTCATTCAATCCAGTTATTTATAGTAATAATTTATTGCTTTATTCAAAAGATGATAAAAAAATTGCTTTTGTCAATGAAAATGGTGAGATAAATTTATTTAATTACGAATTCAAATCTCCATTATTATCCCCACCTGTTTTTTATAATGAGAGTATGTTTCTATATCCTAAGAGTTTTAGTGGTACCATTTTAGGACTTGATAAGAATGGGAATGATATTAAAGGATGGCCACAGGAAGCAGGGGGTATTGGAGTCGGTAGTCCGGTTATTGCAAATTTTGGATCTGAAAAAGTGATAATTTTTATTACACAATCCGGCTCTCTAAAAGTATGGAATATGAATGGTATATTAAAAGAGGAATTAAATCTTAAATTTGAGGGCGTATTTTATACTCAGCCAGTAGTTGGTGATATTACAAAAGATAAAGGAGAGGAGATTGTCTTACTAAATAAAGATGGTGTTGTAACCATTGTATCTTCGTCAGGTAATATCATACTTGAAAAAAAGATAAAAGATGCAGATGGTAAGGATAGAAAATTATTGCTGTTTAATGTTACTGGTGATAAATATATGGAAATTTTTATTTATGATGAAAAGAATAGTATTATTGCTCTTGATTCAAAATTGGATTTTCTACCAGGCTTTCCAGTTAAAGGAAGTAATAAACCTTACTTTTTTGATATAAATAATGATGGAGAATATGAAATGATAGCAGGTAGTTTTGATAATAATATTTATATATATTCTATACCAAAATAAGGGGGATATCTCTATGAGAAAAATATTATTATTTTTTATTTTATTAATTTTAGTAAGCTGTGAGACAACAGACATTGTTATTGTTAATCCAATCGATGATGATAGTAAAAAATTAATAGAGGAGACTGAATTACTTTTATTAGAATATAAGAGAACTTTTAATAAAGAATTTTTAAAAAGATCTTATGAAATTATAAGTAATCTAATGAAAAAGGCAAATAATAATAAGTATTTTGAGGCAAAGGTATTGGGCTTAAAAGGGGAATATGAACTTGCTCAGGGGAACAAAAATATAAAAGGTATAATTGAAGATATTGAAAGAAAAAATAAAAACGAAGAAAAATTATATATTATCAAAGCACATCTTGAAGATGATATTGCTAAAAAAGAGGAAATTCTTAATGTTGGAATAAAAAATGCAAATACAAATGAAAGGATTAAATTGTTTCTTGCTGATTTGTATTTTTTAAAGGGAGAATACATAAAGGCGACTAGCTTATATGATGAAGTATTGCCTATTTTGCCAGAGGGATATAAAAAAAATTATGAAAAAAGAAGGGGGATATCCCGTGTTTTTATAAAAAATCCACCTAAGGATTTTAAATCTGGCTTCATAGTCGAAAAAGATAAAATAACTTTTGATGATGTTATAAAACTTACTGATATGGAGACAGATTTATTAAAAGAGTATAGAAATCTAAAAGATTTTGAGTTAAAAGAGAAGTTATTTAATGATAAATTCATTTTTGATAAAAATATAAATATCTCTGATTATATTAAAAGAAAAGATGTTGTCTATTTTTTATTAAAAGTAGTTTCATTAGTTGATAGAGATCCTTCTTTATTAACTAAATATTCAAAAAGCATAGAGAAAATAAAAAAATCAGACATAGAAGAAAAAGATTTAAGTCCTATACCAGATGTAAAAATGGTAGACTATTTTTATACTGCTGTGCTTGTTCTTGTTGAGAGAGAAATTATAGATCTGCCGGATGGCACAAATTTTATGCCAGAAGAATTTATAAGTGGACTTGAATATTATTCTACATTGAAAAAATGTAGGTAGCTTATAATAAGAATATTTTATACGACAATTGTTGCTGTAGGGGGAGCTAACAATAAGATATTAAAAAGATAACAATAATATATTATTATAACATAACATTAATTCTTTGTAAAAAAGACTTAAAACAGGGGATATCCCTATTACTCAAGAGAAAAAGATACCGAAGCAATACTGGTAAGTATATCTATATTCTTTACATGGGATATCTGTTGGACAGAAGTTTGAGGATAGTTATTCAGTATACAAGAGTTCCAACAGTTTCCCCATCGCATGCTCTTTCCAATGAGTCATCATCCATATTAAATACCATTAACTTCATTTTGTTCTTTTTCAACATAAGAATAGCGGTTAGGTCCATAACTTCAAGATTTCTTGATATAATTTCATCATAAGTGATTGTATCATATTTCTTTGCATCTTTAAATTTAAAGGGGTCTTTATCATATATGCCATCAACCTTTGTTGCTTTAAAAAGAGCACTGGCATTTATTTGAAGAGATTTTATTGCGGCAGCCGTATCAGTTGAAACAAAGGGATTGCCTGTTCCTGCACAAAATATAACTGCTCCATTTTGTTTAAATGTCTCTTCAACAATATCCCTATTAAAAAGATCCACAATACCTTCAATTTTAATAGCAGACTGAACAATTGCCTTTACACCATAATACCTTAATCTTTCAGCCATTGTTAAAGCATTAATAACAGTGGCAATCATTCCAATATTATCACCAGCTACTCTATCATATCCATCTATTTCGCACGTAGCACCTCTGAATATATTTCCACCCCCTATGACAAAACCTAATTCAACCCCTTTTTTTATAATATTTGATAATCTTTTACATAAAATATCAACACAGGGATAAGAAATACCATACTGAAGAGTCCCTTTAAGGGACTCTCCAGATAGTTTTATTAAGAATCTTTTTTTCAAAATCTCTCTCCTGAAGAATTAGGAACCAATCATATATCTATAAAATTTAACGATCTTTATTTTTGATCCAACTTTTTTAGAAAAATCTTCTATATACTTGCTAACAGTAATTTTATCATCTTTTACATATTTTTGTTCTAAAAGACAAACCTCTGCAAAATATTTTGAAAGTTTACCCTTTACAATATTTTCAATAACATTTGCCGGTTTATCACTTCCTTCCATCTGTTTCATAAATATGGCTTTCTGTTCCTCTCTCTCTTTATCCGGTATTTCATTTTCATCAAGATATAAAGGTGAAGATGCTGCTATATGCATAGCTATATTTAAACCAAATTCTTCCATTTCTGAATTATTCTTTAAGTCCTCTTTTTCTATCTCAAATATTGCGACAACACCTATCTTATTATTACCATGAATATATGTGGAAGCATATTGATTTTTACTGAGATTTATAAGTTTTACAACTTTTAATTCAATATTTTCTTTTGTCTGAGATATAACTTCTTGAACGAAATCAGTATATTTAGATGGATCTTCACTCTTTAATGATAAAACACTATCTAAAATTTTATTATTTGCATTCTTAAATACATCACTATTAGATACAAAATCTGTCTCACAAGCAAGTTGAATTAATGCGACATTATCCCCTGATTTCTTTATAAATACTCCACCCTCTTTAGTCTCTCTATCGGCTCTTTTCTTAGCATCAGCAAGCCCTTTCTCTTTAAGTATTCTTATGGCATCATCCATATTTCCTTGAGCATCTATTAGAGCCTTTTTACATTCCATCATTCCGGCCCCTGTTATATCTCTTAATTTCTTTACAATATCAGCAGATATATTCATTTTATCTCCTCCTTTATTTTCTTCTTTGCTTTGTTCTTTTTTATTATCTATATTTTTTCCCTCTTTTTTATTATCTTCTTTTTTTGCTTTTTCTGTTTTCTTTTTTTCATCTTTTTCTACATCATTCTTTTCTTTTTTTTCCTCGGAAATTTCCTCATTCTCATCTTCTAAATCATCTACTTCATCTTTATTTATAATCTCTGTATTTTCCATTATCTTTTCATTTAAATTTATTGCTTCATCTTCATCACCAAAGATATTAGCACCAGCCTCATTATCAGCATCAATACAAGCACTGGAAATTATAGAGCAGAATAAATTGATTGCTCTTATTGCATCGTCGTTACCTGGTATGGGATAATCGACTACATCTGGGTTACAGTTTGTATCAACAACTGCAACTACTGGTATTTTTAGCTTGTTTGCCTCTGCGACTGCTATTGCCTCTTTCTTTGAGTCAATAACAAAAAGAATTCCGGGTAAGGTATTCATCTCTTTAATACCTTTAAGATTCTTTTCTAATTTCTCTTTTTCTTTTAATAATCTGATTTTCTCTTTTTTGGTAATTGAATCAAATGTCCCATCAACTTCCATTTTTTCTATCTTCTTTAATCTTGCAACAGATTTTCTAATGGTAGAAAAGTTAGTCAACATTCCACCAAGCCATCTGTTGTTAACATAGAATTGATTGCATCTTTCTGCTTCTTTTTGAATGGCTGCTCTTGCCTGTTTTTTGGTACCAACAAATAGAACTGGCTTACCCTGAAGAACAGTTTGTCTTACTGCTTCATAAGCTTTTTTAATTTCCGCTATGGTTTTCTGAAGATCAATGATGTGAATTCCATTTCTTTCAAAAAAGATAAATCGGGACATTCTTGGGTCCCATCTTCTTGTCTGGTGTCCAAAATGTACTCCAGCTTCTAATAGACTCTTCATTGTAACTATTGACAATTTACTCCTCCTGATTTATATAATTTTAATTTTTTTATCCAAAATTTGACTGATCTTCCGGGCAAGATCTACCAGAGAGCAAGAGTAAAGATAACACCATATTTCTCGAAGCTAAAAATAGCCCGGAAGATTATTTTATTACATCATAGAGGATTATTATAAACTCTCTTTGATGTAAAAAAAATTTTTATTTATTAATTTTAACATTTTATAGAGAGTCTCTAATGGTAATCCTACAACATTAGAGTAGGAACCCTCTATTTTTTCGACCAAAAGAGCAAAAATACTCTGTATAGCGTAGCCACCAGCATAACCTTTCCATAAATTATTGTCAAGATAAAATTTCAAAAAATTTGCATCAATTTTACCGAATTTTACTTTGGTAATACAATGTTTTACCATATTTATATTTTCTTTTGTATTAATCAAAGCAATGCCAGATATGACCTTGTGAGTTTTATTACTAAGATCTAAAATTAATTCTTTTGCCTCTTCTTTTGATCTTGGTTTTCCAAAAATTCTATTTTTATAAACAACTATTGTATCAACTCCTAACACATATTTATCAAAAAAATCATCTTTTTTAGCAATTGAAATAGCCTTATTATAAGCAAGTTTTTCTGCTAATTTTACTGGATTTTTTTCAAAGAGACTCTCCTCATCAAATTCATGCTCTACCACCGTAAAATTTATAAAACAACTGGAAAGTAAATCCTTTCTTCTCGGCGATTGAGAAGCCAGTACCAAACTTACATTTTCCATAAAAGTTTAATAGCTCCCTAAATAGTCAAAATAATCGCATTTTTTCTTTAATTTTTTTAAAAGGGAAAGATTTTCTTTAATTGATTTTGAATTTTCATACTCAATGATAAAAACATATTCCCACTTTTTTTCTTTTGATGGTCGTGATTCTATCTTTGTCATATTTATTTTTTTCTTATAAAAGATTCTTAATATTTTATATAAAGCACCCGGTTTATTTGGAACCGAAAATATTATAAGAGATCTATTTTTTAGAATATATTTTAAACCTTTACAAATAACAAAAAATTTTGTCTCATTATCATGTTTATTATTAATTTTTTCTTCAATAACATTAAGATTATACTCTTTTGCACACAATAAAGGTCCTATTGATGCTCCTTCTTTATCATTAAAAGCCATCATTGCAGCTTTTGAATTTGAACTTACTTCAACAATCTCAACATCTTTAAAATTTTTACTTATATATTCTGAACATTGCATAAATGATTGATAATGAGCATAAATTTTCTTTATTTTATCTTTAGGCGCATTGGATAATAAATTTTGAGTTATAGATAAGGTTATTTGATCAAAAATTTTTAAATCTGTCTTAATAAATAGGTCAAGAGTATCCCCTATTGTCCCACCAGTAGAATTTTCAAAAGGTAAAACAGCATAGTCTAATTCCCCATTATTTATCTTCTCAAATATATCAGGAATTTTATTTATAGGGATAAATTCAATGTTTCCTTTAAATTGCTTATTAGATTCAAAATATTTAAGACTTGCTTCATGAGAAAAAGTTGCCTTTGGACCTAAATAACCTACTTTTATAACTTTCATATTAAGAAAGTCTTATATAAAAAAAAAATAATTTTGTCAAAAGAAATAAGAATTTTAAAAAATAAAGAGGTGCGATTTTATTTTCAGGCAACTTTTTTAATTTTTTTCTTAAATTTTGTAAAGGATTTTCTTAAAAATTTTGTGATTAATATATAGAAAATAATTTTTTGTTAAGGAGATTTTTATGAATAATATTCGTAAGATTTTAAAAAACTATAATTTTGAGCATGAGTTACACTTTGTTGTTAACTCGGAAATGAAAAAAAGACTGGAAAATATTGCAAGGAAATTTAACATCTCTATTTCTGGACTTGTGATATATATCTTGCAAATATATACCAATAGAGTAAAAAAGATATATTGTTTCGGTCCAGAAGATGGAAATAAATACGAAAGAATAGATGGGGATAGTAGGATTCATCTGTATCTATCACAACAGGATTACAGATTTTTGAAGAAGATCCATGCTGATCTTAATTTTTTCAGTATGGGTGTTTTACTGAGGAGAATTATCCTACTCTTTTTGGAAGAGTATGAGAAACTTGGGATTACCGGGGTTGAGATGAAGTGTAGTATAATAACATTAAGGTTATTTTTGAGACTAACAAAGATTAAGAAGTGGAATAAGAGCAGAGAATTATCCCACTTTGAAGGGAATACCACCCCCTTCTACAAGGCAATCTACAACGATTGTTACCAGGTAGTGGGATTTGAGACATATTATTAGAGAATTTCATTAAAATTTTAGAAAAAAATAAATAAAGGTATTACAATATTTCTCTCAAACAAAAGTGTTCTAATGATAAATCTACCATTTTAATTTTCTAAAAATAAAAATTTTTGCTATAATAAAATATTTTTCTACTTGTAAAATAAATTTTATTCTGTTATAATAAAGAAAAAAATATTCTTGGGAGGGGAAAGATGGAGAAAATTCGTGATTTTTTAAAAAAGAGTTTTTATAATGCTTTTTCTTTTTATAAAGAAGAGAGATTAGATGAGGCAAAAGAGATTATATTGGAAACAAAAGATTTATGGTTTAATCATAGAGATAGATATAAATTTATGACATTGTTATCTCTTATTTATATAAAACTTAATGAGTTAAACATTGCAGAGAGAATTTTACTTGAGGCATTGAGTTTAGTTCCGGGAAATTTAAGAATTCTTGATCTTTTAGGAAATATATATTTAAAAAAGAATAGATATAAAGAGGCTGAAAAGATTTATAAAAAAGCCAAAAAAGAGGATAGCTATAATTTTGATATTACATTAAAACTTGCATATATCTCTATGTGTTTAAATGATTATGATAAAATGATCAATATTCTAAAAGAGGGTTATAGATTTGATTTTATTGGTGAAAATGAAGAAAAAAAGTTAAAATCTTTTTTAGTTGATTTTTTAAAAAGAATTAATTATGAAAATAGTTTTTATATTATAAAAGACTTTAGAAAATGGTGGATAAGAGAGAAAAAGATAAAAAATAAAAGAATAAATTCATTTAAATTTTAGGTAAAGAAGGTTTTTATGAATAAAAACATCTTAATTACTGGTGGTGCGGGATTTTTAGGGATAAATTTAATAAGATATCTACTTAATAAAAATTACAATATAACATCACTCGATATTGCTGATTTTAACTATCCAGAAAAAGATAAGATCAGAGTAATAAAAGGGGATATAAGAGATAGGACAATTGTAAAAGAGGCGATGAAAGGAAATAATTTAGTAGTTCATTGTGCTGCAGCTCTACCTCTTTACAAGAAGGAAGATATTTTTTCAACAGATGTGGATGGTACAAAAAATGTACTCGAAGAAGCATTTTTAAATAATGTAAAAAAATTTGTTCATATATCCTCCACTGCTGTCTATGGTATACCTGATCATCATCCTCTTTATGAAGATGATAAACTGGATGGCGTTGGACCTTATGGCAAAGCAAAAATAATGGCAGAATCTCTCTGTCTTGAATATAGAAAAAAGGGGATGTGTATTCCAATTTTAAGGCCAAAGTCTTTTATTGGACCTGAAAGGTTAGGGGTTTTTGCAATATTTTATGAATGGGCAAAAGATGGAAAAAATTTCCCTATGATAGGAAATGGTAAAAATAGATATCAACTTCTTGATGTGGAAGATCTTTGTGAGGCAATATATCTCTGCTTGACAAAATCAGAGGATGTAGTAAACGATACATTTAACATAGGAGCCAAAGATTTTACAACAATGAAAGAGGATTATCAATCTGTTCTTGATTATGCCGGATTTAACAAAAAAATAATCACCTTCCCAGATTTTATTGTTATATTACCATTAAGAATATTGGAGTTTTTACATCTATCTCCTCTTTATAAATGGGTATATGAAACAGCCAGTAAGGACTCTTTTGTAAGTATAGAAAAGGCAGAAAAAAAATTGGGTTTTATTCCAAAATATTCCAATAAAGATGCTCTTATTAGAAATTATAAATGGTATCTTGAAAATATAGAAAATATCAAAGGTGAGTCTGGCATTTCTCATAGAGTACCATGGAAACAGGGTGTATTAAAATTAATAAAGTTATTTTTTTAGATAGAAAGGGGGGTATTTATGGCAACAAAAAAGAATAGTGAAAAATCAAAAGTATCTTCTACAAAGACAACAATTCAGAATAATATTAAGAAAATAATGAAAGAGTTAGATGAAAATTCTTTAATGTTTCTGTTAGAACAGGCGCAGATACTTAAGCACAATATGGAGGTAGAGAGAATAAATCAGGAAATTCTTGAATCAAGAAAAATTAGTGAAAATGTTAGTAGTACTAGTAAAAGTCCAGCAGATAGTATAAAAATCATTGCAGATAATGATGGAAAAAATTTTATACTTGAAATAAATAATAATAGAAAATTTTTAACAAGAGAAGAGTTTAGAAAAATAGTTGAGATCTGCTATAATGGAACAGAAGTTAACCTTTATAATTGGTTATATAGAGAGAGAAAGGATATTCTTATTGATGCTGGTATTAGAACAAAAAGTTCTGGACTTCTTACAAAAATAATAAGTTTAGTTAAGAGTAAGTATAAATTAAAACAATGAGGTTTGGCAATGATAGGAGAATTACCAGAGTTAGATGATTTTTTTAGTAAGAAAGATAAAGAAAATAACAATGAAGAGTTAAATCTAAATTCCGTTGAGAATGAGAAAACTATTTATATTTACATTTCAAAAGAAGAAGACAAATGGATTCTTGCCGATTTCATCTCAATAGCAGTAGCAGGTATAGGAGTTCATTTATCTCTTCCTATTGATATTGAACTTACTGTTGAGGAGATAAATAATATAAAGATAAGATTTGTTAAGAAGAGTAATTCTCATGAGGAAATTCTAAAAGAGATTAAGGGGTTTGTAAGATGGCAGGATAGAGATCCTCTTACTGGCAGAATAAAAATAGGTCTTCATTTTCCTGTTGAGTATAAAAATGATGCGATTCTTATTGATATATTAAAAGATATAGAAAATCAGTGATGTTTTTTGGATTGGGTCATTTCAATTTCTCACTAAAATTAAAGTGATATAAAATGAAACTCAATTGGTTTATTTTAGAACAAAAACAATCTTATCTGTTTTTTCAATTAATTGCTTTTTTTCTTAATTCATACAAAATTATTCCGGCACTAACAGAGAGATTTAAAGAGTCGAGTTTATCATTTGTTTCAATTGTTATAATATCATCGCAATTTTCTTTAACAAGTCTTCTTATTCCTCGACCTTCTTCCCCAAAAACAATAACATTCTTTTCACTGAAATTAAAATCTTTAAGAGGTTTGCCATTTTTACTGGCAGCATAAACCCAGAAGCCATTTTTTTTCAGAAACTCAATCACTCTCACAATATTTGTAACATAAGATATATTCATAAAAGAAATAGCCCCAGCAGATCTTTTTGCCACAACTTCATTTATAGGGGCAGAATTATCCTTTGGCAAAACAATAAAGTCAATATCAAATAGTAATGCACTCCTTATTATTGCTCCAAAATTACCGACATCTTTTACCCCATCAAGTATTATAATATTCTTAATATTACTATTATTCTCTATTTCATTTAAAAATTCATCTTCAGAATATATTTTTGCATAGTCTTCGTCTATTTTTAACACTATCTTTTCAGATATGTCTGGAAAAAATTTTAAAAAACTTTCTCTATCCAGATAGACAATCTCTATATTTTTGGATTTTGCTTTTTCTATTATCTCTTTATAATGATTTAGATTAGAATCTTTCAAAATATTAAGAACACCTTTTTTAACAACTTTTAATTTTTCTTTTATTGGATTCTTTCCATAAATAAATCTTTCTTTCATAATTCTAAAATCTTTTTGGATTATTTATAATCTCGTCAACCTTGCCATCAAAATCTTTATCTTTTTCAATACGGATAACTTCTCGTTTTTCGTTTGCATATCTCCACTCATCAACCTTACCATCAAAATTTGTATCCATCTTTATTATAATTTCTTTTGTAGAGCCATTTGTATTATACACAACATCAACCCAGATATCGATTTTCCCATCCCCATTGCTATCAAACTCCTCTTTTAATGACTTTTCGTTTATTTCTTTTCCACCTCTAAAGAATTTTTCGAGTGTAAAAAAAGAATCATACTTTCCATCATTATTTGTATCTTCACTCTTTTTGACAATAACTTTTGAATATTCGATATCCATCCATTTATCCATAATCAACTCTTTTTTATATTCTACATTTCCCTTTGTATACTCCTCAATAGAATCAAAACTACCGTCATAATTTAAATCATACTTTGCCATATATCTAAATTCATTCTTTTCATAATAGATAGTATCTATTTTCTCATCACTATTTGAGTCAATTGAAATTTCCCTATAAAAATCTCTCCCTTCTGTTTTTATCTCTATAAAAACATCTGGCTTACCATTTCCGTTTGAATCCATTTGCTCTTTTTCAATAAGATATACAATATTTTTATTTGAAACATAAAAGCAAGATTCATCGGCTTTCCTATTTTTATTTACATCAAAAAGATCCCAACTCTTCATAACTTCAGCCTTTACCCATCTATCAATTTTCCCATCTTCATTCATATCAAGAGTAAAATCCCATGCAAAAAGAAGGTTAAAAGAAAAGAAAACATTTATTAATAAAATTTTTTTTATCATTTTTTCCCCTCTTTGAGTTTTGAGAGCGCGTTAAGTAACATCTCTTTTGTAGTATTTTTATTATCTTTTGATTTTATTGCCTTTAATCTCTTCTTCAATGAGAATTGCTTTAATGATGATAAAATTACATGTCCACTCTTCATTATTATGAGAGAATTTGTCTTTCTCCCTTGAGTGCAGTCAATTAAAACATTGCCAGCAATTGCCTCTTTTCTTATCCATTTTGTTTTAGATTTTTCAAATTTCATTATCTTTCTTATCTTTTTTTCATTCACAAAATTTTTATACCCAATATCAATCATAAATACTCCTCTATTATTATATTATTTATTAGAATCAGAAGATATAAATATATTCATATAAAAATATCTTAAAGGGAATTTGTAAGAAGTTGCTATTAATTTCCCATTTTCATTGTTAAAGACAATGGTCATTTTATCAGCAAGTCCC
>Ga0209720_1001554_pt1 | contig 19099 bp, 15 predicted proteins | sample AD_JPNMR3_MetaG_FD_184426 | JGI IMG/M metagenome (GOLD analysis project Ga0209720, IMG submission 184426) | Active sludge microbial communities of municipal wastewater-treating anaerobic digesters from Japan - AD_JPNMR3_MetaG (SPAdes) (version 2) | ecosystem: Engineered > Bioreactor > Anaerobic...
ACCAAAATGTTTCAATCCTTGTTTTACTGGAAGTACCACTTCAACAGTCCTCGAGGCAATATTCCTTGAATATCAACCCTTACAAGACTTTTTTGACTGAACTTTTTTGTCCTTATTTTATCACAAATCACCTAAAATATGCCATTTTTCATTCAATTTTTTGCTATCAACATAGGCTTCTATGCCAGCATTCTCAAGGCTTTAAGAAGTGCCAATTCAAATTTCCCAATAATTTTTCATCCACATTTTGTAAATTGCATTAGCCATCTCAATTAAAACATAACATAATCTAAGTTTAATTTCAATATCTTATTTCTTTTTGTCCATATTAGTTCACGTTGATATCTTTACGAACTCACATGCGTCAAATAGCTCTTCTTTATCTATTCCTTCTATAGAACACAGCAAATTCATATAATCTTCAACCACTTTTTTGAATTCACCGTATTTTTCTTTACTAATAAACTCATAACCATGGGCAAAAATACTATTATTTCTCGCATCAACCTTGCTTCTGAGTCTGTTAATACTATCCGTTTCTTTGCCCGGCTTTTTAGCCTTTATTATCTCGTCACCAACTGCCGCTAGTATTATATATCCTGCTAAAAGACTTATTTTCTTGTCTAGTTGCTTCCATTCAGTAAACCCTTTTATGTTTCTAATAATTTTATTTGCATTCTCAAGTAAAACCTTTTCGTTCTCACATAGTTTAGTAAAATCCGCATCTGACGTATCTACTCCATAATTCCATAATCTTTTTTGCTCCACAATTTCGAGTATGCGGTACAAAAGAAGGGAAGCCATCTCATATTTCTCCTGTTTCTCTCTTCTCATGGCATTCTGATATAAATTAGCAATCAAATAGCCTATATTGTTAAATATTACACTCTTATCTTTAGCAGCTTCTTCACTGCAATGAATTTTCTCCAACATTTTAATAGCCTTTAATTGCTTTTCCAATTTCTCAATATGAGAATTTAGAATAAAGCTTCTCTCTATCTTTCCTTCTGTTACAACTATTTCATAACACTTTGACAAATTTTCTGCTGCGTCGATTATGTCAAGACTGTCCCAAGCATTATATGCTTTTGATATATATTTTAAAGCACTATATTCTTTTGTTCCCGGAACTCTTTGTTCCAATTCCTCAAATATTCTATATGCAGATACATAGTCCATTTTGTTAAATAACGAAATAGCCTGCTCTCTTTCCAAGTCTCCAAAGACAGTATAAGGGTCATCAATATGACATAGTTTTTCGCTTCCCGGTTCAGGCTTTCTAAGGTCTGTAAGAAAATTACCTGCAACATAAATCAGTTTCGCCCCTATAGCCGAACCTGCCATTGCACATCCGGCAGCCATTGATTTTGTTCCGCCTGTAAAATCAACATAAATATTCTTAGGTCTTCCCCATTTTTCATAAATATCTTTTATTTTTTGATATAACTGCAACGGATTTTCCGCATCCACATCTGTTGCTATATATTGACTTGGTTTTAGTTTTGTAAATTCTATTACTTCATCCAGAAGATGATGAGACTTATCGGTATATAAAATCAGTACTTTTTCAGGTTTTAATACTGCAATGGATAATACCAACGGTTCATATGACGTCCCAAGGGTAAGCACCATTGCATCGCAATTTCCAGTAACCTTTTTAGCATTTTCCTGAATGAAATACTCAATAATAAGCGGCATTAATTCTGCTTTATAATATTGTTCCGCCAACATTCTCTGTTCATTACTACTTCTGTCCATTGCATACCAAATATCTCTTTTTTCTTTCATTTTCACATAAATGTCGCTCATAAAATTCCCCCTTCTATTCGTAAAATAAGCAAAAACAAAATCGAGTCATTTGGGAACAAAATATTTTCATATATACCCGAACGGTGGTTTAAAAACATTAGGCTAAAATAGCCATTAAGATTTAACTAAATTTTCCGTAACCGACTGCTGTTTTTGCCCCAACACCATAGTATATCAACGCATTTTTAATTATATCTTCAAAGGTCTGCTGATGTTTTTCACCAAAAGATTTTACATAACTACTGTCTTTTTTTCTTATTGAATATCCAAAATGAAATACTGCATTTTTAATAACATTAAATCTTATGGGAATAGGGTTTTCTGAGTCAGTTAACTTTTTTCCGCTTTGATAATATCCTGGATAATGACAGTTTGTTATGTCCTGACATAATTCAAACTTGTCACTCACTATAAAGGCATCATGGAAAATAACTGCCCCTCTGTATTCTGTATTTGTTTGATCAACTTTTTCTCTTCCAAAAACGGTTTTAAATTGGTCATCCATCATTGCTTTTCTTTCGTCTCTATCATAAAATTCTATAATACAATAACTTCTGACCACACCTTTAAAAGCCTGTCCAGGTATAAAAGGAACCCCATATATTGGATGAATTAGCATGCTTGTTTCAGATACCGATTGCTGTCCTAACCCTAAAATAATGGAACAATCCACTGCCAGGTCAAAGCTGGTATGCTCGGTACCCGGAAGTTTACGGAGCAAATCATCAATTTCATTTGTATTTATATATTTTTTATTTGAAGCTTTCATAGCATTAGATATCTCGTTGGTAAAATCAAAATTTTTTAAATATAACTCATTTTTCTTTCCTTTCTCATTTTTTTCTTTTCCGTTAAGAAACCTGTGAAATAACATGTAAGCATTGTCTACACTATGATTCTTTAATGTTTCTTTTAAATAGTCGGGAATAAGTACATTATCATAATTTGTTCTTTGTCTCACTTTTAATCCTCCTCTTGCAGTTCACCTTCTGCAAATCTTCTAATCCAAGCAAAAAGACTAAGCACTTCCCGTTCAATGTCTCGGTATTTAGAAGGTGACAATTCTACTAACGAAGCCATCAAATCCTCATTATCTACATTTAAAAAATTTGTTTCTTTCAGCCATTTTACTGTAATATCATATAATCCTTTATATGCTTTTTCATCATCAGAATTTTCTCCCTTTTTAACATTTATAAAAGCCACTGTAGCAAGTAATCCGTTCATTTTTATATATGATGGAATACTTTTTGAATATGATTTAAACTTTGATTGACATTTATCCGAATGCTTTTTCTTAAACTCAATTACTTCATTATATGCAAATTTTGCTCTTTCTAAGTAAAATGACTTAACACTCATTCATTGCACCCCCAATTGACTTTTACTATTCCTTTACCAATAGTCGCATCCCCTCCAATTTGCAATACAGGTATTTCTTTTGATTTTTCTTTAAAATACTCCATAACTTTTTCAACAGGCATGGAGGCTTCCATTTTATTGTCATTTTCATCTACCTGTATAGTTGAAAAAGCTGGTGAATAAAGTACAAAAGAGTACATTACCGTTTCTGCCGGGAGAAATTCTTCTGTAAATAACGCATTTCCACTAACTGTGCCAGTTTCATTATCTATCTTAGTTCTGGTAACAACTTCTGTATTCATTGTTACAAAATCCCTAAAGTCGCTGTCATCCACAACTATCAGCTTATTAAGCAGTTTTTCTTCATCTACTCCTATTTGTAAAGATAAAGCTTGGCATAATTCATTTACTTTTTCATCCTCTTCAACTTTATATGTATATTCTTCTATAACAATCCTGGGACCTATTTCAGAATTGATTTTCAGTTTACACTTTGTAGAGCAAATAGTTTTCCCAATAGATGGATTAATTCTATTTTTGAAATTTTTTAAGTTGTCTCCTGTTTTGCTTTCCACACCTATGGAAATAAATTCATCAATGAAACGGTTTAACACATACGGACATGTAACATATGCAAATACATCTTTTGCGGATATTACGGGAAAAATAAGTATTCTGGCATCGGTAAAGCCAATGGCACCTGCGAACTTATCATTTTCTTTAAAATCAGCCTTTACATCTTTATCAACATTTACAATCTCATATTCTTCTTTATCCGATTTCACATAACAATTCTTACTTGCACTGTCATATCCGAAAATATTGTGAACATTGTAAACATCTTTTTTATTCTTTGCAATTTCCTCAAAAGCTTCTCTAATGCATCCTTTGATACTGGAACTTTCTATCTTGGGATAGCCGGTATGTTTTTCACGTTGAATTGGCAAATCCACCAGCCCTAAATCACTTCCACATCCTACATGTACAGGTGTAATTGCTTGTATTGTCATTAACTCCGCCTTTTTAAACATATGCTTGACCTCCCTGATTATTTATTGTGAATTAATTGTGCTTTTGCCGTATTTATTACTTTTTCTTTTAATTCATCAGTAAACTCTACCTCATTCAGGTATTTCTCATGAGCATCATGTTCTGCTCCACTTCCGCCAAATACTTGGTAAATATATGTCCTCTTACCGTCTTTAAAATGATAAATTCTTTCTGTATTACGACAATGTTTCCATACTGTTTTGTGACTGCGTTCAGATTTAATTGTGGTTGAATCTTTTATACTTTCCAGAAATTCCTTGATTTCTTTATTACTATTTATTTTTTTCCATACATCTTCAGGAATGTAATATATTTTCTTATCTTGCATAAACTTTTCCCAAAATATAGTACCAATAGGACTAAAATCTATTAAATCATCAGCTACTTCAAACAAATACTCATAATCTTTATATTTTTGTTTGCTAAAAAATCCTTTTGATATCCTTTCAATTTTATCTACTTTGGTACCTTCAGAAATCTCACTGAAAACTTCCAAATCTTCTTTAAACCACCGGTAACACCGGTCATCAAATTTTAAAGGAATATTGGGCATGGTTACGATTGTTTCGGTTTCTTCATAAATATATATAATTTTATAATTGTAAACCTGCCCAATTATTGTCATTATTGGAATGACACCTTTATAGCCCCCTGTTATGTTCAGGTAAACTTCTGTCGACCCTTCCGGAGCAATTATATTACACCTGTTTAAGAGGTTGACAATTCCTTGTTTTTTAAATTTTTCGTAATCCCTGACTTGTAGTTCAGGTATAGAATCACAATCAATATTAAACTCGACTTTTATTGTATTATCGTCTATTTCATATGAGTCTAGAGTTTCTTTAATAATTTCAGCTGCAATACAACTTGATACAGAATCTGTGGCTATTAAATTTACAATTACATCTTCCTTGCACATTTTTACAAATTTTATTATACTTTTAATTTCTGCTGATGCCTGTTCATTAATATAATTAGGGACATCATTTTTTTCGACATATCTTTCTTTTCTGTCTTGCCAATTAACACATTTAACATCCTTAATCCATTTTTTTAAATTTGCTTTGATTTTTTTTACAGGCAGTGGATTAGATTTTAAATACTCTCGGCAATCATGTCCTGCTTCTTCTGCTTCATTAATTATTGCAAGTTCCCTTGATATATCCTCACAATACCCATTTAAATACTTTTTAAAATATTCTTCATAATTACTTAGGTAATTTCTTAAAATAGATACTCCAACCGTTGTAATTATTCTTTTCATGACAAATCCCCCTTTATCATAAAGGCTTTTCCATATCCTTGATTGCTTAATTCGGATTCCAATGAAACCGATAGTATTGAATTTTCCATTATAAACTCCGGTATCTCAAGCAAATAAATACTCCCAGCCGGAACAGCCCTGAAAGAGTCTTTTTCTTTTCCAGCTCTAATATCAAAACCTCCGACGAATACATAATTGCCTACACATGCGGATATTAATTTTACTTCTCTACCTAAAAATTCACCCCTAAGCGTACGCGGGTTTATAAAATCCGGAAGCCATCCATTTTTAAAAATTGCAGGAGTAGTAAGGTACAATTTTATATAATCTACGGTTTCATTTATTTCTTCATTATTAATTAACTCTAAATTTATCTCATTATAATGCACTGCATTACCTTTTCCTCCAAGTTTTAACAATCCTTCTTTTGGAATATCCAGTCCATCAAAATCCACTATTATCTCCAATTTCTCATATCTCACCTGACTTATCCGATACAGCATGCTTTTTTGTGCACTGCGTTTGCCGTCTTCTCTGGCTATTCCAATCTTTTCTTCAAACACAACCATATCTTTCAGAGAACGTAAGCAAATTTCTTCATAATTGTAGCTATAATACATCAGCTCATCTTTAGAAATCAGCCCCATTGGTATTTCTTCAACCTCTGTTTCAGATGTAAAAAAATGTTCAATATTATTGGCCATTTTAAGAGAACATTGAATATCCTTAAACTCTTTACATTTCAGTTTCACCGTTTTATACTTTTTTCTTTTCTCCATCTCAAACTTATCCGCCCTGGACATATTTTTTTTCATAACCAAATCTTTTGGAGCAGGATATAATACTTCATTTTCGTCATATAAATAGCATACCTGATTAATTTTGAGATCTCTGGTAGGATCGTTATTTTTACTTGCGAAATCAATTTCCTCAGGATGTTCAGCAAAATAACAAGTTCTAAGTGCTCCGTATATGGTTGTTAGATTTGGAAGTGCCATACTGTCCGCCCAAGTATCCTCTCCCTTTCTAAAAGGCTTTGAGTTTCTAAAAAACAACATATCGTAAGGCTTTATTTTAATCTTCATCCTGCTCCCTCCTTGTAAATTCGCATATTAGCAGGGTATTTATTAATATATTGAAGCTTTCCTGTTCACCAACTGATTTTGTTATATCAACTAACTTCGAAACATCTTCAAATAAACTTCCTATTTCCCCTTCCGTTAATACGTTGTCTTGTTTTGATCTTTTCAATAGTCGGTTTATTTCACTTTTAAGCATCGAAGCAGGAATATCTATATTATCTCTGTTGTTAAACATAAATTCACTGCCAAGCTTATTTATGAAACTGTAAGCTGCGCTATTTTTGGCAAACTTATCAGAAATTGAATTTAAGAGTACCGGAACACTTAAATCGTTGTGATACCATGGCAATTTGGTTTTAAGCATTTCCCCCGACTGTTTCATCAGCGCAATTGCAAACATATTTTTTTCATCCCTATGTTCTTTAGCTTCTTTCTCCATAGAACGCACAAGTTTTAGTACATGGTGAAGAGGAGACTTGTAATGCGCTATACATATGCCCATTGAAAGTGTAAGTTCTTTATCATCTTTAACATATTCTCGTAAAGCATCACTTACCAATTCTTTAAATTTACGCCTTAATAAATCAATTGTCAAAAACATGTTATTTAAAGGCACTACTCCAAGAAAGTCCTCACCACCGGCATACACAACACTTCCTACTTCTGACATATCTTCAAATCTTTCTATACTAATTTCATTTTTCACCCAATCTGCAAAATTTCCAAGTGCCTTAGATAAAGCCATCTGGGTTTCTTCCGTGTCAATACTTTCTTTAAAATACATCCCGGATATCCATTCTCCCATATTATCGCCATCAAAAGCCAGGATGGAATAATAACGATATTTAATTAATTCAGGATGTTCTTTTTTCATATATTTATCAATGCTCTTCAATTTATCTCTAACAGCTTCTATGTCAATGTTTTTAAATCCCTGCTCTTCCAAGTTGCTTTTATAAATTCCAGTAACATACCAACACTGTTCCGGTAATTTACCAGAAAACAGTTCTTTGTATTCCTTATATAGTTCCGGAGCATCTTCTTTCAATTTATGTTCCCAATGGCACAGTGAAATACTTGCTGTTGAAGGAAAAGAATCTGTTTCAGCTTTTTCATACGATCTTTTCTGATAACATACTGCACAAAGTTTTTCGTTTTCTTTTAGATATTTATCATTATCCTCTGTATACTTATCTTTTTTGAAAAGTGCAATTCTTTCTCCACAGATATTACATTTTTTTGAATTGTCTGAGAAATTTGAACTTTGCTTAAAATAGCGGATGTTTTTTATTGCTCCCATACTTGATTCCAGCTTTTTATATTGTTCTGTATAAGGAGAATTACTGTCATAAAGAATTGCTACCCAATAGGTTTTTAAATGCTCTTCCAGCTGCTTTTTAGCTATATTCTCTTTTTCCCCTTGAAGCTTTTGTAAAATATCACTCTTGTATTTGTCCTTAACCTTTTTGTCTAACTCAGCAGCAAAAGCATTTATATCATCAGATTCTATAATAGCCACACATCTGTTGGGGAACGAAATTATTTTTTCCTGCTTTCCCTTCTCGTAATACGGAAATATTATCTTATTTTCAGAACCCAAACTTATAATTTCCAGAGCAGTTTTTATTGAACTGCTCAAAATTCTGCTGCCGGCATATAGATCATGGAGCTTCACAGCCTGCTCAATGTATGACTGAACCGGTCCTACAGTATACAAAAACAGGTATTTACTCAATTAATTCACCCCGTTTCTTATAGACTCAATAAATTCTTCTTGTATTCTATCAAGGATTCCATAATTCGCTTTGTATAACATTATTTTCTTCTCTGAATTTTTATCGTTTTTATTTTTATCATCTTTGAAATAAGCGAAATTGGAATATTGCAGACGTGATATAACTACATATTTATTATTATTGTCTTCAGCCAAACTCACATAAATCGGAGAGGCAATTCTTCCTCCTTTTCCTCTTCCAAGAGCCAGCTGTACATTCTTTATGTTGCCTTTCAAGGAATCATGTGTGCATTCACCAATGTGTTCAAGCACTTTTTCTACACTTAATGAAGATTCAACGGGTATAAATTCTATGCTGTTTACGCTGGAAATATGCCTGCTGTTTCCTTTATTTAAATTGCTTAAAATAAGCATATTACCATTTCTTTTTACTACACAGTTGTCATGTTTAATGTATTCTATCTGTTTATGGCACCAATCAACAATATCCTTTCCATAATTAAATTGAGCACCATCTTTTTGTAAAATCCGAAAACATCCGGCACCTCTTCTCGCTCTCTGTCCTACTCCTCCTAAAACCGAAGCCAATTCGAACAGACATTGAACTTTTTTCATTATATTATTTTTGTCATTGTTGCCTCTGATGGTAATATTAACGTCAAATTCAGTACCAATTTTTATGGAGTCTCTTTCCAAGCTTGATTTGTGGGGCAATAAATATTTTCTATCTATATAATCAATATCCTTGCAATATACACTTATGTCAAACTGACTTCTTAACTGATTTTCCTTTATTCCTCCAAACAATTTTTCTTCTTCATCTAATAATCTCTTCCCATCTAAAGATGGTTGGAAACCTCTCCACCAAAATCTCATCATGCTTTTAAATGGAGTTGATCTAAATTCGACTTTATTAGTGTCCGGACCGTGTAAAAACATTGGAGAAATTATTCTGCATTTGTATTTAAAAACAACCATTCATTTTCACCTCTTATTCTTTCAAATATTCTTTTTTATTCCCATAACTTCCATTTCCTTATCTTATTCACCCCTACACTTGTACATTAATTATCTATTCTTCATTACTGTCTCATTTTTTTACGTTGCATAAGTACTTTCAGTTCCTTTTTCACATTATTACACACTACACAAAACCTCCGTCCTTCACCCTGACCACAGTACCAAATCCTCTTGCCACCGACTTACCCAACCCCAGATAATCCGGTATCACAAAATTGGTCAAAAACCTTCCTTTAAATCCGACCATCTTCTTGTTCTTGAAATTTACTTCCACAGGGCGGAGTTTAATCATTGCCTCTATGGGCTTGTCCACCCAGCAATTCAATCCTTTTGCCATGGACAGAATATTACCAACAAGCACTTTCTTCAATATTCCTACTCTCTCTTCCAAGGATGCTTTTACATATTCCTCAAAATTATCCTGATTAAGCGCCATCCACGGAGTCAAAAATTCATATTCAATCAATCCCTCTGAAGGACCAAATTTCATTGTTTTGAGTATATAGCCCTTCTCAAGGATACTCATAATTTTATCTTTCATATCAATTTCCTTCACATCATAGAAAATATCTATCAATATTTTAGAAGCGTCATTAATGGCGATAATGTTTGGAACTCCGCTAATAGATTTGTATTGAATTACAGGATAGCCATACTTAAACTTGCCGTCACCCAAATGATTGTGCAACTCGACATACTCAGGAAATCTTCCTGCGAGATACCCTCGTATTTTAGGCACACCCCTGCTTGCAACTTTGTTACCTTCCAGTTTTACAGTAAGCATTTTAATTTCCAATGTAATTCCCCCATTTTAAATGAAATAATCCCTGTCTATTTTTCTAATAAAGCCTGTATCCTTATCATAGGTACTGCATAACATTTCCCTGCTTATAAAGGTAATCTCCTTTTCATCTATTTCAACATGCTTTTTTACCGCCTGTTCCGGCAAACTGAGCACAAATTGGTAAAAATCTTTTTTCAGCTTATTAAACTGCCTCTTTCTTTCGAAACGATCGGCAATAAGCTTTATACTTTGGTTATTACCGGATAACCATAATTAAATTTATCCTCTCCAATATGGTTATGAAGCTCAAGATACTGAGGAAACTTTCCCGCCAAATACCCCCTTATTTTAGGAACATCCCTACTTTCAACCCTGTTGCCTTCCAATCTTACCGTTAGCATCTTAATATCCAAGTCAATTCCCCCATTAAAAAAAGTAGTCTTTTTCCAAGTCTCTCACAAAGCCAGTGTCTTCATCATAGGTATTAAAAATCATTTCCCTGCTTATAAAAGTTATGTCCTTTTCATCAATATCAACCTGTTTTCTTACAGCAAATTCAGGAAGACTCAATACATACATATACAAGTCTTTCTTATGCTGATTAAACTTCCTCTTACTCTCAAATCTGTCTTTCATCTGCTTTATACTCTGATACTCCTGCCACACTTTTGTAGCATCATCATCTATTTCAATAAAGACATCCACAGTTTTAAATTCCTGACGTATAAGCTCAAACACCCCAAAATTTTTATCGTCCTTTCCGCCTTCAAAAGCCTCCCTATATCGAAGCTCCTTTATGCATTCCAAAAGTTTTTGGCTTTCGTCACTTCCATGGCTCTTCAAACCCTTGTAATACTTTTCTGCCAAGAGAAAAATCTCTTTTTCCTCAATCCCTTCAAGACCTGAAAGAGCGTTTTTTGTCTCCTCTATCAATACATTGTCGTAGATATATGCCGCATAGGGTCTGTCATGATGTTTCTCGTTTATTAGATTTACCAACGTAACAATCCCTTTTTTATCTCCCCATTCTCGATTGCATCTTCCCGATGTCTGATTGATACTGTCCATCGGGCCAAAATCCCTGTAAACCCGGTCAATATCAATATCCACTCCTGCTTCAATCATCTGGGTCGATACAATAATCTTACGATTTTTGCTTTCCTTAATCTTTTTTATTCTTTCAAGTCTCTCCTTTGGAATGATATTTGTCGACAGATAATAAATCTCCGCTCTGTCTTCCAGCTCCTCTTTTATAAATGAATATATATCAATGGAAGTCCTGATAGTGTTCATAACTATTAGAAAATCGTCCTCTTCATAACGGCTAATGTCATCCAAAAGCAATGCTTTATATTCGTCGATAGTCATCTTCTTCGATAATCTCTTCGCATCAATGGTTATGCGGCTAAACTCTTCAAAATATTTTCTCTTATCCTTCGCCAGCTCATATATTTCCTTGTTTTCTTCAGAAAAAATCAGCGGCATGGTTGCAGTCATAAAAATGAAATAACAGTTAAGATACCTTGCCATGGCATTAAAAGTTTCCCGCACCAAATTCCAATACCTGTGGGGTATGCTCTGCACTTCATCCAATATTATTATGGAATTAACAATGTTGTGGAACTTTTTAAGCTTTCTGTTCCTGTTTGTAAATATGGAATGCAAAAGTTGCACAAAGGTGCTCACAACTATTTCCGAATCCCAAGATTCCACAAGATGTTCGGAAACAGCATCACTAAAGCTCTCCATTTCGCCTTCCTTTTCCCATTGATAAATTCTCTGCGATAAATAATGATGCTTTAGAAGTACATTAGATTCGGTAGTACCCAAAACTTTTTGAAAAACATCAAAATTCTGCTCAATAATCGAAGTAAAGGGAAGTACATAAACTATTCTCGGGTTATATCCCTTCTCTTCAATTAACCTCTCTTTCAATCGAAGAGCAGCTTTAAGAGCTGTAAGAGTTTTTCCGGAACCGGTGGGAAGGTTAATGGATAATACCTTTTCCTCAAGCGGAAGATTTTCGACACTGTTTAAAACATCTTGATATGCCTTGTTCCGCCACTTGGCCATCCGAATATTCTTTATCTCAAGACCTTCTTTAAATTTATCAACACAGTCAGACAATAACGCCGGTCTTTTAGAGCTTTTTTTGATAAAGTCTTCAATATTCATATTTTCGCTATTATATATCGCCTCAAGCTTGTCAGAAAAAATTAATAAGGAAAACAGATAGTCAATCAATAAGAAAGTTTCAAATCTCATTACTTCTTTTACTTTCTTTCTGACTTTTCTGGAAGTAAGATAATCTATGTCGTTTTCAAGCTCATCAACGGTATAATTTGATATATCAAAATCAATCCCAAGCCCTGTAATGACTTCCTGGAGTTTATCTCTATCAATACTTTCAAACTGCTGCTTTAGAAGACTTATATTTTTTACATCTCCGCTCAATACAGATATAAAATTTGCAAAATCATCAAGCTCTCCATGATGTTTCGAAACCACTATATAAGATAAAAAAGCAAGAACTTCATTCTTCATATCCGTGTTTACAATTTTGAAGGATAAAATCCCGGACAAAAGACCATGTCTTTTCTTTTCATCATTTTTTTGCCTATTGCTATCCAAACTTCTTATGTACTCCTGAAAATATGATGTAGACTTTCCAAGATCGTGAGTAAGCAAATTCAATCTATTTAATTGGCGAACTTCATCATTAGAAAAACTCTCAAATTCAGTCTTTTTCTGCATGAAAATACAGTCCCCAATCAAAAATACATTTCTCAAATGATCCAAAAGCGGCTTTCCCGGGTGCGAAAGCAACATGGCCCCACCTCTTATATAATCAAAATATTCTCATCTATCCCTTCAATTCTAATATAGGAGTCTGCCTTTGCCTTGATTTTATAGCTGTTCCTTTCAAACAACACCTCTCTATATTCTTTCACATTTCTGTCGGCATCCATTTCCACCGGTATGGTTTCTGTAAAATACTCCCTGTCGTCTTCGTATTCAACATCACCTTTTTTCAATATATCTAGAGGTATAACACTTGAAAACTCCACAACTTCTTTATTTCCATTTACTTCACGCCCGTCAAATTCACCGGCAAAAGTATAGTTTGCTAGATTTTCACTAAGCCCCATACTGATTGTATAAACTGTGCTATGGCCATTCAGGAGCTCCTTCAACCTTTCATAAATTTGCTTATCACTATGCGTGAAATAAATTCTATAGCACACATCTTTCAAAAACTCAATCTTTATCTGTGTCCGTTCATGTATTATATTCATTGACTTTTTCGTGTTAATTAAATTTTCACTGATTCTAACCTTTTTTATAGGGCTTTTTATTCCTATTGCAATTTTGGCTTGAGCCTTTGAAAAATGCTTCTGATAATCTTCTTTTCCCAATCCCAATATGGCTGCAACTATCCCTGAAACGGCAGTTCTGGTTGGGATTGAATATGTAAGGGGAGATGTTGTAGTATAAGGTTTTTTGAAATGCCCGTAAGCGGCACTAATATCAAAAACCAGATATTTTTCAGTCATTTATCTCCCTCTCTCTAAAAAATTTTTTCCTCAAATGGAATCTCTTTTATATCCTTTAAATTAATTTCCTGACCTTTATAGCATAGCTTCAAGTTTTTATCAGCAACGAACACAACTTTTTCTATTTTATCGCTGTACTGTGCCAACTCATCAATAAGCTCATCCAATTTAATAGAAAAGTCTTTGATTGTCCTGATTTTTTCTTCTTCAATATCAAAATTAAGGGCTATCTTGTTTTGCAAATCACCTATAAAGAAATTCTGTTCTGCTTTATATACTACCCTAAGCATGAGCCTGGGCATATGTCCCATCTTTGAGCGGGTAATGAGATTTTTTGTACCGTTCCACATCGACTCGTCCAGCAAATTCACATCTTCATCGGTAAGTCTAGTATCTTTCGCCGCATTTTCGTTTATTATTCCGTGAAAAGCAATCATGGAATATGGTACAATGTATTCCTCTCTAAATGTCTTTTGTGCTTTTCCCTCATCTGAAGCAAATGCACCGGTACCTTTAATATGCTTTAAGCTTACTTTATTTAATGACCTTCCCATGTTAAACTGTACCGGTCCGGTAAATGTTATCGATGCCTTGTCTAAAGGGATTACGCCACCAAATAATCTTATATCTATCGCCTTTTCAAGGATTTCATCTATATTTTCTTTAAAGTCTTTTGCCCTGGCTTTACCGTCTTTTATTCCGCCCTTTTCCGATTTAATTTCCCTTACAAATATATCCTTTCCATTAGTCCCGTCAAAACCTTTATAACTGTATAAATAATCTCTGACGGTTCTTTTTAGCCTTACATCCGTTACAATATTAATTCCGGTTTCCTCGTCAATTCGAGGCTTGTTCTCATCCAACGGGTCGCCGTTCGGATTTGCATCTGTAACATCATATAAAAATAATATTTCCTGCCTGTTCTTAATCATTATTCCTCATCCTCCCCGTCCTTCTTTTCTTCATTAAAGTGCTTTGCAAGGGACATTCCAAGCACAAAATAAAAACTGATTTCGTCATTGGAAATATTCTTTTGGGATTCCTCTCCCAACATATACATGCCAATAAGATATTCCAGCTCTTTATAATAATTCTTGTTATACTCATTTAACTTATTAATGGCTTCGGTATATATTCTTTTCACTATATTTTTATCTAATTTCAAACCGTTGAGTCTGCTGTAAAAAGGCTTGCTTCCTCTTTCTTTGTACTGTATGTTTAACAACTTTTCAGTCAGTACTCCTGTCAAAAACACTGCCCTTTTATAATCTGAACAGAAAACATCCTTGTAACTTTCATTCTCAAAAAAGTCCAGATATTTTTTATTCTTCTCAGTCTTCTCAATCATTATTTTTTGCACCTCTTTCCCTTTATCGCTAAATAAACTGAGTTTATCAATAAACATAATACACATGAGTGCTTGGAGTACAAGGGATTTTACATATTCCTCCCTCACAAAGTCAGTTCTTATCTTTGAAATCATTCTTCCTAAAATAAATTTGTAGCTTATCTTTTTATATGTAAAAACATTGTTTAAAATTTCAAGAAAGCTCTTGTCAAAATTTCCTTCCGTCTTACTGTTGGGGAAAAAGGTCCTTATTTTATCAAATCCAAACTTCAAATCATAGGTTGTATTATCTTTGCCCGGAAGATTTTTAAACAGCTCTATCTCATCTACTCTGTCTTTTATTCTCAATATATTCTTTATTTTGCTCGGCACAATGTCTTCAATGTAGAGTAGTATCCTAAAAACGCTTCCCGACTGTTCTTCTTTAAAAACAAGCATATTGTAATTGAGATAATTTTTACTATCTTTCATTATCTCTAAGAAATCTTTCTCACTTCCAAGAAGATTTTGCTTTGTGGATTCACTAGTAGAAAAGTTTGTATTCTTTTCAAACTCTTCTAGGGTCTCAATAAATTCCGCCTCATCCTCTGCATCCCTTATTACAGCTTTAGGGATTACAAAATAGTTAAAGCCAGAAAACCTTGATGTAAGGTTTTCTCTAATATATTTCTTACCCTGCTCCAGCTTCTGGGCACAACAAGCACATACCGGATAATTCCTCCATGCATTTTCCTGCTTGAAGCCACCCGTCACAAACCCGATTTTATCAACGGTGTAGGAGTTATATGTATTAACGAATCCAAAGACTTCACTCTCATTTTTGCAATAATAGCAGATACCTTTACCTTTTGATGTTTTACCGTATTTGCTGTAATACTGTTCATCCAAAATCCTGGCAAGATGATTTTTTATTAATTGGAAATCACCCATATACTTTTCATTATTGTTATCAAATAATGTAACTGTGATAATAAATGATTCGCCTTTTTTTAACGGAGTAGATTTGACTTTTTCCGTAATATCGTTTTCTATGATTTCCTGATTTGAAGATATGTACTCATAAATATCATTAAATATCTTTTTCTCCTCATCATTTTGGCTTGCACTATTTAATATATCATTAAAAGATATTGTTATCTTGTTTAGAGTTTTCGTTGGATCTGTATACTTTGAAGTTGGTGTTATATCTCCACCCCTTGCACTTCCCTTTTTATATGCGTACTTATTTATTTTATCTAATGAAAATTCTTCATACTCTACTCCGCGGTAGGTTACATTACCTTTTTCAAGTTCAAATGCAATCTTTAAGACATGATTGTAATTGCCTTTATCATTAGGATTCTCAATGACTTGAAGATATTCTTCGACGTCAGTAGTCTTCTTGTTAAGTACATACTGTCCTAACTGCAATACTCCCGCAAGCAAGGAGTCACCTTCTTTCAAAGCAGTAAAATTTTATAGAATTATTGTACATCATATGATAAGTAGTGTCAATTAATGTAACTTTTTTCGACAAAACTTGTTGTTTTGCGACATTATTTTAATCTTTTGCGTTGTACTCACAAATTCCACCTTATATATAATATCAACCAATCCCCAATTAATGTAAACTTCGACTATTTATTTGAATCCTTGTTTTACTGGAAGTACCACTTCAACTCTAGTAACAACAACACGGTAACAGGCAACACTTGCGTTTCAATCCTTGTTTTACTGGAAGTACCACTTCAACTTATATAAGCAATACAGCTTTGATAGGGGTATGTTTAGTTTCAATCCTTGTTTTACTGGAAGTACCACTTCAACCCTACAATAACCCCTTCTGAGTTAATATAAAAGTTTTGAGTTTCAATCCTTGTTTTACTGGAAGTACCACTTCAACATAACTAACCAAGACCGAGATTCTACATACTCAGTGTTTCAATCCTTGTTTTACTGGAAGTACCACTTCAACTACAGCTAATACTAAGCATGGGATAGGATATAGAAGTTTCAATCCTTGTTTTACTGGAAGTACCACTTCAACTTGCTACAACAGCAGGGAATACAGGGACAGGTTGGTTGTTTCAATCCTTGTTTTACTGGAAGTACCACTTCAACAAAAAATGAAAAAATTTCTAACAAATGCTTTTAGTATTGTTTCAATCCTTGTTTTACTGGAAGTACCACTTCAACTCCTTCGATGTATTGAATTAGCCTGTCTACATCAACAGTTTCAATCCTTGTTTTACTGGAAGTACCACTTCAACTTGGATTCAATGTTGCTATAATGAAATTTTAGCAGAGTTTCAATCCTTGTTTTACTGGAAGTACCACTTCAACTATAAGTGATCGGCCTTATGTCGCCAAACCCTTCCTGTTTCAATCCTTGTTTTACTGGAAGTACCACTTCAACCTTGTTGTTGCCGGAATTTTCCACCAATCAAAAAAGAGTTTCAATCCTTGTTTTACTGGAAGTACCACTTCAACTATAGGGTTTCAAGGAAATTATGAACCGTTTGACTCGTTTCAATCCTTGTTTTACTGGAAGTACCACTTCAACACAATTGATGTTAGTGACTGTTCCGATGCTGAGGCGTTTCAATCCTTGTTTTACTGGAAGTACCACTTCAACTCGTTTGCTCCGTATGAACTACTTGCTGATTTTTCGTGTTTCAATCCTTGTTTTACTGGAAGTACCACTTCAACATAATTTGCTTACGAATCCGCAATTTTCTGATTCTAAGTTTCAATCCTTGTTTTACTGGAAGTACCACTTCAACCAGGTTGGCTATATTGGCAAAGATTTCAAGCTGCGGTTTCAATCCTTGTTTTACTGGAAGTACCACTTCAACCCCTTCATCGTATACCTTTACTGTATCACCTAATTGTTTCAATCCTTGTTTTACTGGAAGTACCACTTCAACCCAAGACATATTTTAGGACTGCAAGGTCAAATAATAAGTTTCAATCCTTGTTTTACTGGAAGTACCACTTCAACGTGGATTTATCGGGGACACAACCGTTGCGAGAACAAGTTTCAATCCTTGTTTTACTGGAAGTACCACTTCAACCCAGATAAGCAATTAAGTTTCCGTATGACGGCTATTATGTTTCAATCCTTGTTTTACTGGAAGTACCACTTCAACAAGATGCAACGTCGACAGAGAAAAAGTCGATAAGGTGTTTCAATCCTTGTTTTACTGGAAGTACCACTTCAACACATTGATAAATGAATAGGAGGTCTTGAAAATGTTGGGTTTCAATCCTTGTTTTACTGGAAGTACCACTTCAACTCTGACCAAATTTTTAATACTTTGGGATACAATACTCCGTTTCAATCCTTGTTTTACTGGAAGTACCACTTCAACTCTGACCAAATTTTTAATACTTTGGGATACAATACTCCGTTTCAATCCTTGTTTTACTGGAAGTACCACTTCAACACCTATTTTTTAAAGGAGGTTTTATAATGGGTTTATTGTTTCAATCCTTGTTTTACTGGAAGTACCACTTCAACTACTTCCATTGGAATTTTTATGTATTAAGCTAGGGTTTCAATCCTTGTTTTACTGGAAGTACCACTTCAACAGTAGAACTGAGGTAAGGTTCGGTGATACAAGTGTGTGTTTCAATCCTTGTTTTACTGGAAGTACCACTTCAACAGAAAATCTTCGCATAAATTATTTATACCCCATTGTGGTTTCAATCCTTGTTTTACTGGAAGTACCACTTCAACGCCTCTTTTTTTTATGTTTTTATATGGGCCTGATGCTGTTTCAATCCTTGTTTTACTGGAAGTACCACTTCAACCTACTGGACACTGGACACTGGCCCTAATGTAGATTAGTTTCAATCCTTGTTTTACTGGAAGTACCACTTCAACAAAACCCAAATCTTTTAGAATATCCAGTCCATTCAGTTTCAATCCTTGTTTTACTGGAAGTACCACTTCAACTTAGCGAATCAATAATACAAGAAAATGCAGAATTTTTGTTTCAATCCTTGTTTTACTGGAAGTACCACTTCAACACCATTAGAAAAAGTTGATTTTATCGCCGACGTTGAGGGTTTCAATCCTTGTTTTACTGGAAGTACCACTTCAACATTAG
>Ga0209720_1001562_pt1 | contig 19030 bp, 15 predicted proteins | sample AD_JPNMR3_MetaG_FD_184426 | JGI IMG/M metagenome (GOLD analysis project Ga0209720, IMG submission 184426) | Active sludge microbial communities of municipal wastewater-treating anaerobic digesters from Japan - AD_JPNMR3_MetaG (SPAdes) (version 2) | ecosystem: Engineered > Bioreactor > Anaerobic...
CGGACACATACGATGCACTGCGGTCAAAAAGAGTCTACAAAGACGCCCTCTCCCACGCTGAGAGCCTCGAAGTGATCAGGCAGGGCGCCGGGACCCATTACGACCCGGAGATTGTAGAAGTATTGCTTGAGTACGAAGATGAGATAAATGAAATTTATAAAAAAGCAGGACCGGGCAATCCGGAGACGGTTCCATTGGAGATCCGGGAGTGAATCCCGGGTTCTTCATTTCCTCCTCTTCAGTGCGGTTTTATCCGCCACTTTTGCATGGTTATGGATTTTTATAAGCTTAACGGCTTTATCGTTTCAGAATAACTTATTTGCCATACAGGCAAAACTTATTCAGCGCCGCAAACCAGAACGGATGCAGAATAAAGTGATAATTCCGGCCTGATAGGAAACAGTGCATTTTTTATAATTATATAATATAATAATGACTGAAAACCTTTGGAATATTATGCGAAAAATGCTTGAAACAGGCTGGCGGTCCTGTGCCGGCTCTGCAGGCAATACCAGGGGATGCTGAGATGGGGAGGAACGTTGTGCGGAGGAAAGATATATATACTGACGAGGAACTTGAGGCAAATAAAATGGCAGCCGGCAAACTGATGATGGTATTTATCATCATCCTGCTCATCACAGTTATGGCGGCAGGCTGTGTTCCCATCAAATACAGCGGCAACGTGAAAACAGACACTCATGTCGGCGGCAGTACAGATATGGATGTGAGACAGGATGATGGCAGCGCGTCTGCGACGGTACAGCCTGGCGGAAGCGGAGACGTTGCCGTTGAAGGTCCAAGCGAAACGGGTGCTGCTGAAATATCCCCGCTTACGGATGAAGAGGTCGCAGGAGCTTACCAAAAGGCGGTCGAGGCTTTCGGCTGGTTCGAATTCGGCACCATGCCTGCGGATTACGAAGATGTAAAAGAAGCAGACGGGTACCGGTACTACAGGGTGACCCATGATACGATTAAAACTTATGAAGACCTCAGATCTTACCTGCAGGCAATGTTCACAGATGAAATCGTTGAACGCCTTCTGGCCGGCGATGGCTCAGGTATCCTGCTTTATCGCGACTTTGACGGATCATTGTACACTATCTCCGCGGGCAGGGGCAGCGACATAACGAAAGGGGAGGAAACATACGAGATGATCCGCGAAGGAGATAAAAAGGTCATATACCGGGTCACGGTGGAAGTCTGCGACGATCCTTTCGAGGAAACGGTGGCAGGCACAGAGCAGTATGATTTTCCGCTTGAGTATATCGACGGCAGGTGGGTCTTCACTTCCTTCCGGCTGGTGAGATAATATGATAAGGAATAATGCAGTACATTTTAAGCCGCAAACTATCGGTATATATTTTAGTAAATAAATCATAAAAAATCCTGGTTCAGATATTGACATCGGGGTTATTTTATATATAATAAAATTAAGAATAATTCTTATTCCTGAGGTGCTCAATTGACAAGACAAAGAAAAACCATACTGAACATTATAAAAACGTCCAATGAGCATATGACGGCCGAGGAAATCTATATAAAAGCAAAGAAGGAGATGCCTTCCATTGCCATAGGCACCGTTTACAGGAACCTTGGTCTTATGACGGATGCCGGAGAGATAAGGCGCATCCCTATTCCCAATTCACCGGACAGGTACGACAAGTCGACAATACCACATGAGCATCTCGTCTGCCAGAAGTGCGGGACGGTGCATGACATGTTCATCGAAGGCCTGAGAGAGTTTCTGCAGAGGCAGACAGGCATCGAGATCACCGGGTATGACCTGAATCTGAAATTTATTTGTGAAAATTGCAAATAAAAAATCATATGGAAAAGGAGAGTTAGTTATGGATCTGAAAGGAACAAAAACAGAAAAGAATCTTTGGGAAGCATTTGCCGGCGAGTCGCAGGCAAGGAACAAGTACACCTATTTCGCTTCGGTAGCGAGAAAAGAGGGATATGAGCAGATCGCTGCAATTTTCGAAGAGACTGCCAATAATGAGAAAGAGCATGCAAAACTCTGGTTCAAGGCTCTCGGCGAGCTCGGAGGCACGGCTGAGAACCTGCTCAGTGCCGCCAATGGCGAAAATTATGAATGGACCGATATGTATGAACGTTTTGCAAAGGATGCCGAGGAAGAAGGCTTTACCGTACTTGCAAAGCAGTTCAGGATGGTAGCGGCGATCGAGAAAGCTCATGAGGAAAGATACCGCAAGCTTCTCAGCAATGTGGAGATGCAGCAGGTGTTCGAAAAATCCGAGATGACCATTTGGGAATGCCGCAACTGCGGTCACCTTGTAATGGGAAAGAAAGCTCCCGAGGTTTGCCCTGTGTGCGGACATCCGAAGAGCTTCTTCGAGGTCAGGAAGCAGAACTACTGAAAACGGCAAGGGATCGTCCCGCCGGAACACCGTCTCATATCAATTGAGACGGTGTTTTTGATTAATTGCATAAAATTTTCTCGCTTAGTGGGGTGTTTGTGTTAACATATGCAGAATTTACAAACATTGCACAGGATACTACATGGAACTGGAATGCTTATTGTGTTATGATATTTATCAACAAAGTCGGACTCCTGTTATGTAAACAATGGCGATTTGGTTATGACGCAGAAGCAGGCAGGATAGACACTGCGTAAAGATCAAAATATTCAATATATCGAAGGAAGAGATTTACTTGGACATTTCAAAACATCATGACATGGATATGTGCAACGGACCGCTGTTCGGCAAGATCCTGATATTCGCGCTGCCTATCATGGCAATGAACATCCTGCAGTTGCTGTTCAACGCAGCCGATATGATAATCGTAGGGCAGTTTTCAGGGAAAGAGGCGCTCGCGGCGGTAGGTGCCACAGGCGCGCTAATCAATTTGCTGGTCAATACGTTCATGGGACTGTCAGTGGGTACGAGCGTCATCGTGGCACAGGATTACGGGGCCGGCCATCCGGAAGAAGTAAGCCGGTCAGTCCATACTTCGATCGCTGTCAGCATCATAAGCGGTGTGATCGTGATGGCAGCAGGGCTTGTCCTGTGCAAGCCTATGCTGGCCTGGATGGGTACTCCTGAAGACATCATTGACTTGTCGGTGCTGTACATGCGCATATACTTCCTGGGAGTACCCGCCAACATGGTGTACAACTTTGCGGCAGCCATACTGCGATCAGTAGGTGACAGCCGCCATCCTACGTATTACCTTTTCATCTCCGGTGTGGCCAATGTATTTTTGAACATGTTTTTTGTCATTGCAGTCGGCATGAGTGTCGACGGGGTGGCATGGGCAACGATCATCACGCAGTACCTCTCGGCGTTTCTCACCCTGGCGTGCCTTTACAGGAGCAGCCTGTCGATTCGTTTCATACCACGGAGGCTGCGCATCGACGGGCAAAAACTCAAAATATTACTGAGGGTGGGCATACCTGCCGGGCTGCAGAGTGCGCTTTTTTCCATATCAAATACACTGATACAGTCGGCTGTCAATTCTTTCGGATCCACCATGGTCGCGGCCAATTCCGCTGCCAGCAATGTGGAGGGCCTTGCGGGCACTACTATGAATGCATATTACAACGCGGCGGTTACATTTACGGGACAGAATATGGGCGCGAAAAAGTACGACCGCATCGACACCATTGCAAAGATATGCGCTGCACTGGTCTTTGCCACATGGTTGGTGCTGGGCGGGGCGATACTGCTTTTCGGAAGGCCGCTGCTCAGCTTGTACACGACTGAACCGGAGGTCATTGAGCTTGGCATGGAAAGAATGTACATCATGATGGCTGCATATTTCACATGTGGCATCATGAACGTTTTCCCCGGCCTGACCCGCGGAATGGGCTATTCTATACTGCCGATGCTCTGTACGCTGATCGGCGCGTGCCTTATGAGGATCGTCTGGCTGGCCACTTTCTTCACATGGTATCGCTCGATATTCATGCTTTTCATTTGCTATCCTATCACCTGGGCATTAGCAGGATTCGGCCAGGTAGCGAGCTTCTTCTATGCCCGCCACAGGATACGGAAGCGTGCGGCGACGGAAAACGGGGCTGCATCGGCAGGATGACTGAAAACGTTGGGATCCCGGGCTGAAATATCGTAAACTTCATGATTGACAAATCGGATATTTCGGATAAAATTGTACTAAACATGATAACTTAAGGTTGCAGAGATAACGTTCTGCTATATTTGGCGCTGTGGATTCTGCCCGAAATATACAGGATATGGGGGATAGCTTCATATGGGAAGGAAGAGTGCAAAGCCAGGTAAGATACGTGCATTTCTTGAAAGAAAAGGGATAGTCATTTCCGGCCGCCTCTATGCCATAGACGCCATGAGTGCCATGGCGCAGGGCCTGTTCTGTTCGCTGCTCATAGGGACGATAATCAATACCATCGGTACCCAGACGGGACTGGCTTTCCTGAATAAAATAGGCAAGTTTGCTTCAGACATGTCGGGCCCGGCAATGGCAGTTGCCATAGGGTACGCTTTGAAATGCCCGCCGCTGGTCCTGTTTTCGCTTGCAGCCGTGGGATATTCGGCAAACCAGCTCGGAGGCGCGGGAGGTCCGCTGGCAGTACTTATTATAGCTATTATTGCCGCTGAAATAGGCAAGGCGGTTTCAAAAGAAACAAAGGTCGATATCCTGGTCACTCCGCTTGTGACCATATTTACCGGGGTTGGTGTTTCTGCGCTTATCGCGCCTCCCATCGGTGCGGCAGCAAGTTCCATAGGAGAGGTCATAATGTGGGCAACTGAGCAGCAGCCGTTCATCATGGGCATATTGGTTTCGGTCATAGTAGGAATAGTGCTGACACTGCCTATCAGCAGCGCGGCGATCTGCCACATGTTAGGCCTGACCGGGCTGGCCGGGGGCGCTGCCCTGGCGGGGTGCTGCGCCAACATGGTGGGGTTCGCCGTCATATCTTTCCGTGAAAACCGCTGGGGCGGACTGGTCTCCCAGGGACTTGGCACGTCGATGCTCCAGATGGGGAATATAGTCCGGAACCCGAAGATATGGATACCTGCCATCCTGGCAAGTGCCATCACCGGACCGATCTCAACGGTCGTGTTCAGGCTGGAAATGAACGGCCCGGCGGTAGCGTCCGGTATGGGTACCTGCGGTCTTGTAGGTCCGATAGGAGTGTATACCGGATGGATCAATGACATAGCAGCAGGTACAAAAACTGCGATCACAGCGTTCGACTGGTTCGCGCTGGCAATGATAAGTATCGTGCTGCCTGCGGTTTTGAGTTATATATTCGGGTTGATCTGCCGGAAGATCGGCTGGATAAAGGAAGGAGACCTCAAACTGGATAACTGATGAAAACCGTGACGGCCGGCTCCTGGAGCCGGCCGTTTTATCAGGTGCGATGTGCATGTTATTGCGGCGGTTATCCGGGGATCGGCCTGTTCTCCGTTAAGGCGGTCCCTGTTCATACATACCGGTCAACCGGAAACAGGTTCGACATTCGAACCGGTATTATTGTCTATATACTTTTTGAGAAAATCCAGTATCTCCATGGTACAGTCGACTATTCGGTTATGCTGGTAGTGCCGGTTCGTGGAGAAGTATCTGAAGTACCCCCAGGGGTCTTTGACCTGCGGACCCCAGTCCCAGAGCCCGTCTGCATTCCTGCATGAAAGCAGCCATTCCACTGCGTCGGCGAGGAACAGCGCTGAACCCCTGAACTGGTTTATATAGTTGAATGAATACATCCAGCGCCTTGTCTTTTCATAGACGAAATTGTCGGGCAGTTTCGCGGGGCAGTTCTCCCAGAAATACCCGTGATAATAGGCGTGCCTTCCGTGGTGGAGGAGCATCGCATGCTCGAGTTTCGGAGGGACATTTTCGCGGCGCTTCAGCAACAGCCCGAACTGCATCGGCACGAGCCTTTTTTCACGGGTTCCGAAAACTTCATGCTGGGCGTCTCGCTCCCGTTCATAGCTGTATTCGCCGTCCTCGTAGGCGCGGGACACTATGTACATCCACTCGCTGTATGTCCTGTCGCAAAGTTCATTGTAAGGCCTGATCGATTCTATCGTTTCGCAGATGACGGCTATCTGCCATGGTATCGCCCGCTCGTTCTTGTCATACAGCTTTTCACGGCTGGTGCCCCTTAAGAAATCCTGGAGGTATTCATAAGCGTTGAAAAGTATATCGCGGTCATCGATGGTAAGACCGATGTACAGGCAGCGGTCGATCGCGACCAGCGATGTGGGGAACCTGGCCTTTACCGAATAATCCTTATCTCTCAAAGGACCCCATCCGCCGTATTCATCCTGCTCGCGCCAGAGTTCTTCGACTATGTCACTGTTGAGAAACGCAGGGCGCAGGCTGCTGAGTTCCGGATCGTCATATGGCCTGTCCAGCAGGTGGTAAAGTATTTTATACCTCACCGCCGGGTATTCGCAGAACTCATATAGCCTCATCGCCATTTCCGTGAATTCTTTCCTGCTCAGCATCAGCGGACCTCACGACATGTTCTTTTGGTTGCATTTGCCTATATTATAACACATTATTATTTGCTCACTACCATCCATGTACCTTCAGCGCAAGGTGAGGTTTCCGGAATGTTGAGCAGTCCGTTTTCGATGCATTTTTCGATAGCATAATTGATTACAGGCTGAAAAACCAGCTCGAGAACATGGTCTATCGGATCGTCCGTTATGGCAAAAACCATATCCGAAAAGTTGCCCGTAATTTGCACAGATCTTTCCTTTTTTCGTGATCTGCAATGGTCAGCATAGACCCTGTGCGCAATCGTCCACACGAAAGCGTTCAAATTGTGGATTTCGGGACTTTTTTGGGCCGACGCCATTATGGATACCAGGATATCCGAACACAGGTCCTCTGCTTCATGTGAACTGCTGCACCGCACATAGGCGAAGCTGTAAAGCTTGTCAAGAAACTCCCTGTTGTCAAGCATTTTATTCAGTTCGACTTGTTCCATACCGTTCTGCTGCCTCTCAACCATTCATGAATGATTTCATATATATAGTCGGTGGAAAATCAGTCCGGTTAGCACCATTGTATAACAAAACTGCTGAAATAAAAATCAGCCCGGTATATAAACTGGGCTGACCGATTCAGGAGAACAACATTTGCATATTAAGTTACTGAAATAATTGTGCTGATCAGACTCAATTATATGACCACGAAGAAGATTCCGCCATTACAGTGACAGTATCGTGCTGAGTTCCAGCATGTCCTTCGGTATTTCCTTCTTGGTTTCCAGCGCTTCTTCTATATCTATGCCGACAATTTCGCCGGCTTTTACTGCGATGATCTGGTTGTAGATCCCATTAGCCAGCAATTCCGTCGCTTTGGCGCCCATCATGCTTGCCATGACACGGTCGCGCACCGTAGGGCTTCCGCCGCGCTGTATGTGCCCAAGTATTGTTGCCCTTGTTTCGATCCCGGTGATTTCTTCGATTTTTTCCGCAAGGTTTACTGCTCCGCCGACCCCTTCGGCAACTATCACGATATAATGCTTTTTTCCCCTGTTCCTGCCTTCGAGTATCGGTTTTATGATATCCTTGTTGAAATCAAACGGCCTTTCCGGCAGTATCACCACTTCAGCGCCGCTGGCTATACCGACGTTCAGGGCAATATACCCTGCATGCCTTCCCATTACCTCAAGGACGCTGCAGCGCTCATGGGAATACGCCGTGTCCCTTATCTTGTCAAGGGCGTCCTGGACTGTATTGAGGCAGGTATCGTATCCTATGGTGTATTCGGAGCACCCAATGTCATTATCAATGGTGCCGGGCACACCCATCACCTTTACACCGCGCCTTGACAGATCCCTTGCGCCTTTGAAGGAACCGTCTCCTCCTATCACTACGATAGCATCGAGCCCGAATACCTGTGCCATCGAAATAGCTTTCTGAATGCCCTCCTCGGTTTTGAATGCCTGGCAGCGGACTGTCTTGAGGATGGTCCCGCCCCTGTGGATGATATCCGAAACGCTTCTTAAATCCATTTCGAACATGTCGCCGTTTATCAGACCGTTATAACCTCTATATATACCCATGACTTTGAAGCCGTGGTATATGCCTGTCCTGACCACTGCCCTTATCGCGGCGTTCATTCCCGGCGCGTCTCCGCCGCTTGTCAGTACGCCTATGGTTTTTATATCGCTCATAAAACAACCTCCCTGTGCAAACATTCCTGTCTTACGACTCAGAACAATATATCGGAGGACAATCTGTCGGATCGACCCATGTCCATATATGTTTCTACATACAGATTATCAGAATCAGATGCCCTGTCAAGTGAAAAAGGGATAGAAAAAAGCCCGGATTTACCGGGCAGTTTGTACAATCCGGAGATACACCGGATAACAGATGGCAGTTCTGTTAAGTAAGTGTGTTATATGCATTTGCTGTGTCTCCAATTATCATTTCCGAGAATATCACTTTTGTCATACAACAGTCAGGACCGCTTTCAGCAGGCTCTCCGGCCTGGAATCCGGACCTACGAGTATCTCGAAATCTCCCGGTTCCACTACCTGGTTTTCATTTTCATCTATTATATAAAGTTCGCTGACCGGAAGAGCGAACTCCACCGTTTTGGTCTCCCCGCTCCTGATCTCTGTCTTGACGAAGCCTTTTAGCTGCCTGACAGGCGTGACCACGGAACTTATGACGTCGTTCACATAAAGCTGCACAGTTTCTTTGCCGTCGTAAGGACCTCTGTTGGTAACGTCTACGGATACTGTCACCGTATCATTGGCGGAACACCTGGTGCGTGACAGGCGCAGGTTGGAGTATTCATACTGGCTGTAGGAGAGCCCATAACCGAAGCTGTACAGCGGTTTGCAGGGCATATCCATATACCGCCCGCCGTGCCAGCCGGGCAGTTGGTTGTAATATACCGGCAGCTGGCCGGAATGGTATGGGAAGGATATCGGAAGTTTCCCGTTGGGGTTCAGTTCGCCGAATATGATCTCCGCCACAGCCTTTCCTCCGAACAGGCCTGGGTTGAAGGCTTCCAGCACGGCATCGGCGTTCTCCGCCACCCAGGGTATTGCCAGCGGTTTGCCGTTGACAAGTACGACTATCAGCGGCTTTCCGCATTCCTTCAGGCTCTCCAGCAGCTTCTGCTGGTTCCCGGAAAGCGACAGATCCGCCCTGTCCTTGAATTCGCCGTTCTGTGCGAGACAGTCCCCGACCACGGCTATGATCACATCCGATCCGGAGGCGCATTCTACAGCGCCGCTTATATCCTCGTCATCCATGTCCATGACATCGCAGCCCTTGTGGTATACGACTTTGATACCTCTCTTTTCGGCAAGTTCCCTGACCCCGCCGAGGATCGTGTGTACCGGCAGTTTCGGCGCCTCGTGCGGCTTCGGCTGCGGATGGCTCAGGAAAGTCCAGTCGCCGAAATGCGACTGGATATCATCGGCATTGGGGCCGATGACGGCTATCTTTTTCACGGAGCCGGATAACGGAAGCGTGTTGTTCCTGTTTTCGAGGAGTACTATGCTTTCCCTTGTTATCTCAAGCGCTGTGTCGAGATGCTCTTTGCATCCTATCACGCTTTTAGCCTGGCTGGGTAATGGATATGCCCTGCCGTCGAACAGGCCGAGCCTGAACTTGATCCTGAGTATCCTGCGGACCGCTTCATCGATGAGTTCCTCGGGCACCGCTCCTTTTCTGACAAGATCGACTGCCGCTTCGTAGAATTCGTTAGTGCTCATTATCATGTCATTTCCGGCTTCGATGGCCATTTTTGCCGCCGTCTCCATATCGCCTGCGACATGCTGGTTGAAAATGAGGCTGCCGACATTGTTCCAGTCTGTCACGACGAAGCCGTCGAATCCAAGCTCTTCTTTCAGCAGCTTCCTGAGGACCTTTTTGTTTGCAGTCACCGGTGTGCCGTCGATAGACTGGTAACTCGCCATGAATGTCGCGCATCCGGTTTCTGCTGCTTTCCTGAACGGAAGCAGGAAGACCTCTCTGACCTTCCTCATGCTTATCTGTGCGTCATATGCATCCCTGCCGCCTGTAGCTTCGCCATATGCGATATAATGTTTTGCACAGGCAAGTATGCTGTCGTGGTCTGACAGCGAGTCGCCCTGGTATCCCTGTATGATCGAAGATGCCAGTACCCCTGCCAGATAAGGATCCTCGCCGAAGGTCTCGTTTATCCTTCCCCACCTGAGGTCCCTTCCAAGGCAGAGTATAGGGGAGAAGGTCCAGTGCAGCCCGTCGGCGGCAACTTCCTTTGCAGTGACCCTGCCGGCTTTTTCAACAAGCTCCGGGTTCCAGGTGCATGCCATGGCCAGCTGCACCGGGAAGATTGTCGCGCCGTTATACAGCGCATGGCCGCGGACGGCGTCTATCCCGAACAGCAGCGGGATTCCGAGCCTTGTGTTCAGAGCGATCTCCTGGAGGCGTGCCGCGTCTTCCCCGAGCGCATGCAGGAAAGAGCCGGCGCACCTTTCCGTTACCCATTTCTCAGCTTCCTCTGCGCTTACCGATGTGAAGCTTATCTGCATCATCTGTCCTATTTTTTCTTCCGGCGTCATCCTTTCGAGCAGGTCATTTACTCTTTCCTCAACAGGGAGCGTTTTATCCTTGTATTTCATATCCATTGCATCATATCCTCCTGTGTATTCAATGTAAGACGCTGCGCATGGCAGCATTTCAGATATATGCCGGCGCATTGCGGATATATCATTTTTTTACAGATATCTGATGATCTGTTCGGAAATATCTCCAGGCCAGTTGATCACACCGAAGCTCATGGATTTATAGGTCCATGCCGCCCTGCCGATCCTATATTCTTCAAATATTGAGTTCATATCTTTGAACCAGCTTACTGTGCTTTCACCGGGCGCATTCAGAATGACGCCGTATTCTCCGCAATAGATGCGCACATCATGCTTTTTGGCTATGTCAATGGCCGGCGTCATCCTTTTGACAAGGTAGTCCCTGCCCATCCCGGGAACGGTGAAATAATGTGAATCATATGAATTAAGATCCTTCACCGTCCTGCGGTAATCTTCAATGTTGCCCGGGTATTGCAAGGACAGGTCGGAAAGAGGCTTGATCCATTTTGCTCCCTGGTGCGTGAACAGGAACGGGTCATAAAAATGGAAGGTGAAAATGATATTCACATCATACGGCGGGTCGAGCAATTCGAGGGTGCTGGCGCTGTTCCAGCGGATGCCGCCGACCACTATGTTTATATCCGGAGCTACTTTGCGGATCTCGCATATGGCCCTTCTTACAAGGTCGTTCCAGAGACCTGGTTCCGCATCCACCACCTCGTTGAGCAGTTCAAATGAAACAAAGTCGCTGAACTTACCGTATCTTGCCGCGAATTCTTTCCATAGGCCAACGAAGGCGTCCTGCACGTGGGCGTCTGTGAAAAGTGTGTTGTCCTGGTTGTAAAACGCATAGCCGGGTGCTTTGTGCAGGTCCAGGATAATGTTCAGGCCATTGTCCCTGCACCATTTGACGCAGTTGTCGACATACCTTATGCCTTCCGTGAACTTTCCTTCTTCGTCAGATACCACGTCGTTGTCGATCGGAAGACGGATGTGATCGAGCCCCCATGAGGCTATCGTCTGAATGTCCTGCTCACCGATGAAGCTGTCGTAGTGGGCCTGTTCGCGCGGACACTGCGAGATCCAGCCGCCAAGATTGATGCCCCTCGTATACCCTTCCCATGTTTTCATATACGTTTCCTCCTCCAAAGTTTGTAAATGATCGTTATCGGCATTAATGCTTCAATATCTGTGTTGCCTGCAGAGCAGCACTGCATTTTCGGTAAATCGGCAACATCGGCAGCATTGGTCACATTAGCAAAAAGTGCCGTATGATTTAATTGTATACCATCGGACAACAATGTCAAACGATTGCTAGCCCTGCGGTCGGGCAGGTTTTTAAAACAGTGCCGCATGGATGTATATGCCGGGCCAAAATGGAACGGATAACAGGAATTGCCTCGTTCCTGTTTCCAATTGGCAATTTCTTTTGCCGGATGTTATACTTATACTATTGGATGTACATCTGTCAGCGCCGATGCCAGGTAAACCGCATATGGCGTTGAATCAGGCCAGCGGAGGTGTTTGGTTTTGGGAGGAACGTTTTTAAGGAAAAAAGGAAAGAATATCGCACTTCTTGTTGTTGTCTGCATGATCATGATGTTCGTGACATCCTGCGGACAGGATACGGCGAGCAAAGACAATGACGGCGGCCCTGGCAGGGCAGCGGCGGACGAGGGTCCGGGCGCTGCCGGTGAAGACGGCGGTAAAGGCGGGGACGCCGGTGAAAACAAAGCAAAGGAGTCTTCAGACAGCAGTGGAGGCGCACCAGAAAATGAAGACAGCCAGGCAGGCGCCGGCGACAGCACATCAGGTCAGGCTGACAGTTCCGGAAGTCAGAATGCGGTGTTTGCAACCATAGATTTTGAAAACAAAACCTCACAGGGGTTTTCAGGCAGGGGAGGCTCCGAAGTCCTTACTGTGACAGATGAAGCGAATGTGACAAAGGACGGGAAATATTCGCTGAAAGTGACAAAAAGGTCTGAAACTTGGCATGGGCCCTCGCTCAGGATCGACAATTACGTGCAAGAGGGCGCCGAATATAAATTCTCAGTATATGTAAAGCTTATCGAGCCGGCAAGTGCGCAAATAATGCTTTCTACCCAGATAGGGAGCGGAAGCGGCGCCAGCTACGCCAATTTGGCGCAGCACAACCTTGGCGTCGAAGACGGATGGGTGGAGATCACAGGTTCTTACCGCTATAACACGAAAAGCGATTATATAACGATATATGTCGAAAGCTCCGTTCCCAAGGCATCATTTTACATAGACGATGTTTCCGCGGAACTCGCTGGAAAGGCCGTGACTGGTATACAAACGGACCTTGTCCCCATAAAGGACGTGTATAAAAATGATTTTTTGATCGGCAACGCAATATCTCTCCAGGATACTTACGGCGTCAGGATGGAACTTCTGAAAATGCACCACGATATAGTCACTTTCGGCAACGAGATGAAACCGGAATCACTGCAGCGCACAAAGGGCAAATTCACATTCAGCACTGCCGACAGGATGGTCGAGAATGTACAGAAGGCAGGCCTTAAGATACACGGGCATACGCTTGTATGGCATCAGCAGTCGCCCCAGTGGATGAACCAGTCGTCAAAGGGTGTCTACCTGGGCCGCGAAGAGGCGCTGGAGAACCTGAGGATCCACATAAAAACCGTAATGGAGCACTTTGGAGACAAGGTCATTTCATGGGACGTCGTGAATGAAGCCATGAACGACAACCCGTCAAATCCCGAAAATTGGAGGAAAGCGCTGCGCCAGTCTCCATGGTACCACGCCATAGGGGATGATTATGTCGAACAGGCCTTCCTTGCAGCAAGAGAAGTACTGGATGCCCATCCTGAATGGGATATAAAGCTGTACTATAACGATTACAACCTTGACAACCAGAATAAATCGCGAGCTGTATACAGCATGGTCAAGGAACTGAATGAGAAATACCAGAAAAGCCATCCGGGCAAGCTGCTCATCGACGGTATAGGCATGCAGGGACATTATTCGCTCAACACGAATCCGGTCAACGTGGAAAAATCTCTCGAGAGGTTTACTTCACTGGGCGTCGAGGTGAGCATAACCGAACTGGATATCATGGCAGGGACGAACCATGAACTGACCGAGAAGCAGTCCATCCAGCAAGGATATCTGTATGCCGAACTATTCAGCATTTTCAAAAAGTACTCCGACAAGATCACGCGAGTGACTTTCTGGGGCATGGATGACGGTACGAGCTGGAGATCTTCCATGAATCCGACACTGTTTGACAAGAACCTGCAGGCAAAACCGGCTTATTACGGAGTCATAGATCCGCAGAAGTTCATGAGCGAGAACAAACTCGAGTACCTTGAATCGAACCGTTCACTTGCCAGGTACGGCACTCCGGTCATAGACGGGGAGACGGACGACATCTGGAGCAAGGCGCCTGCACTGAAGCTCAACCGTTACCAGATGGCCTGGGAGGGAGCCACCGGAACAGCAAGGGTGCTTTGGGACGAGAAGAACCTTTATGTGCAGATAATCGTAAATGATGCGCAGCTCGACAAAGCAAATGCCAATCCGTGGGAGCAGGATTCGGTGGAAGTATTCATAGACGAGAACAATGAAAAAACCACATTCTACCAGGAGGATGACGGCCAGTACAGGGTGAACTTCGAAAACACGGCGACATTCAACCCTGAGGGAATCGGCAAAGGCTTCGAATCTGCAGTCAAAGTTACGAAATCGAGTTACATGGTCGAGATGAAGATACCGTTCAGGACCATAACTCCGAAAGCCGACATGCAGATTGGGTTCGACGCCCAGATCAATGACGCGAAGGGCGGTGTCCGCCAAAGCGTTGCGAACTGGAACGACGCTTCCGGCAACGGATACCAGGATACGTCCGTATTCGGTACTCTGACACTGAAGAAATAGTCCGGAGGATGACATAATAGTGTATAATCATTCAACAATTTGTATGATTATACACTATTATATTTTACAAGCCAAATTTTAAAAAGAATTGCATATATATTAGTATTGACAAATAAATATTCTTAGTATAAATTTATAAATATGCAGACATAAATGCATAAAACGTATAAATATACACTTAGATTACATAAAAAGGAGAGAATGTTATGAAAAAACTGATAGCACTTGTGACTGTATTATCGTTGCTCATGGTCGGCATTCTGACAGGCTGCGGCGAAAAAAGCGGCGGCGGGGCCGGTGTGGTGAAGGTCATCGACATACCGCTCACTGAAGAGGAGTATGCGTTCGGCGTAGACAAGAACCAGCCTGAACTCCTGGAAGAAGTGAACAAGTTCATCGCGAAGATCAAGTCTGACGGGACATTCGACAAGATACTCAACAATTATTTCGGAGATGGGACTCCGTCACCTGTCACATCAGCGGAACTCGATCCGTCGAAAGACCAGCTTGTCGTGGCTACCAACGCTGCTTTTGAGCCGTTCGAGTATATGGCGGGGGATAAATACCTCGGCATAGACATGGAGATTGCAGGGCTCCTTGCAGAGCGTCTCGGGAAAGAACTTGTAATAAGCAACATGGACTTTGATGCCGTATGCCTCTCGGTCGGGCAGGGCAAGGCGGACATAGCGATGGCCGGCCTTACGATAAAAGAAGAGAGAAAGGAATATGTCACATTCTCCGATAAATATTATGATGCGGCACAGATGCTGATCGTCAAGTCTTCCGACAAGAGATTCGACAACTGTAAGACGACAGAAGACGTAGAGGCAGTGTTGAACGGCCTTGACAGCAAAACCAGGATAGGGGTACAGAACGGTACTACCGGCGAATTCTATGTCCGCGGCGACGAGGACTGGGGGTTCCCCGGGTACAAAGCTGAATGCGTCGGGTACAAGTCAGGTTCTCTGGCAGTACAGGATATGCTCAACGGCAATATAGACCTTGTCATCATAGATGAAGCACCTGCAAAATGTATAGCAGAAGCGTTCAATGAAATGAACTGATACCTTTTGTCGATCATACAGGTCCTGGGATAACGGGATGCGGTGCCTCGCCGGCCGCGGCAGGGCATCGCATCATGTCATTTGGTAAAATAAATTTTCGGTAGATATTCAAGGGGACGGCGATGGGTAGTTTTGAGAAGAAAGTAAACAGGTTCTGGGAGATATTCATAAACCAGAACGGCTACAATAAAGTTCTGACCGGACTGAAGAATACACTGGTCATAGCAGTTGTCGGTCTTGCGATAGGCATCATTATAGGAACGGTGATCGCAGCCATCGAAGTCATGCCTAAATATAAAAGGCTGCCGAGGATACTTAACAAGATATGTACATTTTACGTAGGGCTGTTCAGAGGTACGCCCATAGTCGTCCAATTGCTGTTAGCCTACTATGTCGTGCTGCCGCTGCTCGGTGTGAACTTGCCTCCTGTCAATGTGTGTATCCTGGTATTCGGGCTCAACAGCGGGGCGTATGTATCCGAGATAATGAGGGGCGGCATACTTTCGGTCGACCCGGGCCAGATGGAAGCAGGGCGCGCAGTCGGCCTGAGTTATACCGTAACGATGATGAAGATCGTCGTTCCCCAGGCAGTCAAGAACATACTCCCGACATTGGGCAATGAACTGATAGCGCTGGTAAAAGAAACTTCGGTAGTCAGCTTTGTCGGGGCGGCGGACCTTTATGTAGCATTCAGCTATATCGGCTCGAACAACTACGAGTTCATGGTTCCTTACCTTGCAATGGCGCTCATATATATCGTCCTGGTCATGATTATCGCAATGCTTGTAAAAATAATGGAAAGGAGCCTGAGAAAAAGTGATAGACGTAATTGATCTCAGAAAAAGCTTCGGCGGGGTCGAAGTGCTGAAAGGGATCACGACCACCATCAGGGAAGGCGAGAAAGTCGCCATCGTGGGTCCTTCCGGCAGCGGAAAAAGTACGTTCCTGCGCTGCCTCAACTGCCTGGAAGATCCCACTTCGGGCTCCATTATATTCGAAGGCGTCGACATTGCCGACATGAAGGTCGACATAAATATACACAGGCGGCATATGGGGATGGTTTTCCAGCAGTTCAACCTTTTCAACAACAAAACGGTGCTGGAAAACATAATGCTGGCGCCGCTGCATGTAAAACTCGCCGAATTGCGGAAAAAGAAACTGAAGAATGTATTTATCAGGCTGTATAACTTATTTGCAACGGATAAAAAGCCGCTTTATGAAATAAATACGACCCGGCAGCAGATCAGGCAGGAAGTGAGGGACAATGCTCTCCGGCTGCTGAAGAGGATAGGGCTCGAGGACAAAGCCGACGTGTATCCGTCAACGCTTTCAGGGGGCCAGAAGCAGAGGATAGCCATCATCCGTGCGCTGGCAATGAACCCGAAAGTCATACTTTTCGATGAACCCACATCGGCACTGGACCCTGAAATGGTGAAGGAAGTACTGGACCTGATTAAGCAGGTGGCGGAAGAAGGCATGACCATGGTGATTGTGACCCATGAGATGGGCTTTGCCAGGGAAGTGGCCACAAGAGTGCTGTTTATGGATGATGGACAGATACTCGAAGAGAACACTCCTGACAAGTTTTTCACTGATCCGCAGAATCCAAGGGCGAGGGAGTTCCTGTCAAAGGTTCTGTGATACTGGAGCATGGCAGCATTCAGGCCGGGAACGGCACCGGACCAGGCATATAACCCAGGCATATAACATGGAATGAAAAAAGCCTTAAGGAGATAAACCTTAAGGCCTTTTGAGCCGGCGAAACATCATCGGCTGAGTCAGTGTAAAAAGCGGGCAGGTCTGTGATCATATCAGCAGCATCATCAGCGGAAGCGTCACAATGGAAGCCAGGGTCGTGAAAGCAACGACACGGGATGCGAACCTGGAATCGCCGTCATACATTTCTGCGAAAATCGTCGTGGTCGCTGCCACCGGCATGGCTGTCAGAAGGACGCAGACTGTCATCGGCATTTGCGGGAAGCCCAAAGTCTTAAGCACCGTAAAAGAGAGCAACGGCATCAGTATGAGACGTATTGCGGAGATATAATAGAGATCCCATCCTTTGAACAGTTCCCTGAATTTGCAGTCGGCTACGGTTGCTCCCACTATCAGCATCGACAGGGGTATGGTCATGGAGCCGACGAGGTCCACTGCCTCGGCAACTGGTCCGGGCAGCCTTACAGAAAACATGAACAGGATGAAGCCCAACAATACAGCGATTATCCCGGGATTCAGCGCGATCTTTTTCAGGGATTCCCTGTCGAGTTTTCCCTTGCTGCTGAATACTGCAACTCCGTTGGTCCATATAAAGAAGTTGAATACGGCGACGAAAATGGAACCATACAGGATGCCTGTCCTGCCGAACAGGCCTTCGAGCACGGGGAACCCCATGAATCCGCAATTGGAATATACAGCTGCAAATTTCATAATTTTCTTTCTTCCGCCGTCAAACTTTGCGAACAGCAGTTGGCCGAGCAGTATCGATACCGTGTTGGAAGCAACGGCAAACAGGAATACGAGAATAATGTTATTCAAAATGTCCTGGGAGAACTCCATCTGAAATGAGGAAAGCACCAGCAGAGGGTTTGTGATTTTCAAAAGCAGTTCCGACAGTTTCTTGCTGACGGTATCGTTGATTATACCTGCCTTTTTGGCAATGAAACCGATAAACATAATAATGAATAGTATGAGTACCTGATTGAAAACAGTCACCGAGTTGCCCATATGTACCTCACAGTATGCAGATTTGACCGTGTTAACAGCCTTAGTCGATATTATACTACACAAATCCTTAAAAGTAATACAGAAATCCGGATGTGTATCAAACTTCCATCATGGATGCAGTCCCCCGTACGGAACAGCATGGCGGAATAATTTTGCTTTTCTTACAGATAATATCCTAATAAAATGCAGTATATTTCAGGAATGATCCTTTGTACGGATCATTCCGGACAAAACAGCAAGAAGGAGCAGTGAAGATGGATTTTAAGGAAAGCAGAACTTACGTCAATCTGATGAGGGCTTTCGCAGGCGAAAGCCAGGCAAGGAACAGGTATAATATCTCGGCGTCATATGCCAGGAAGGAAGGCCTGCAGATCATCGAAGCGATATTCAATTACACTGCGGACCAGGAGAGGGCGCATGCAAAAGTGTTCTATGAACTGTTGAAGGAGGCGGCGGGAGAGACTATCGCCATAGACGGAACCTATCCGGTGGATCTGTACGACAGCACGCTGGAGCTGCTGCGGGCGGCACAGCACAATGAAAATGAAGAATGGGAAGATGTGTACAGGAATTTCGGCCTGGTCGCAAAGGAAGAAGGATATGCAAAAATCGCCATGACATTCGAGAACATAGCCAAGATCGAAAGGGTACACGCAGAACGGTTCGGAAGATTCGCCGATGCACTGGAGAACGGAACACTGTTCAAAAAAGATGAAGAGATAGCCTGGCTCTGTACCAACTGCGGACATATCCATATAGGCAGGGAAGC